>ERZ778018.161-NODE-161-length-130800-cov-14.307033_pt1 | contig 130800 bp, 137 predicted proteins | sample MGYA00375748_ERZ778018 | MGnify/ENA primary metagenome ERZ778018 (study PRJEB29350, sample SAMN05509839) | bioreactor metagenome | biome: bioreactor; material: wastewater | place: South Africa: University of Cape Town | collected 2014-04-22 ... | reverse complement strand
CCCCATGAGGAGCCCAGGACACCCCCGCGCCACCTCGGACGGCCGCAAGCGCCCCAAACCCCCACCCGCCCCTCCCCAGGCCCCAACCCCAGCATCACCCGCCCAGCCTCACTCCCCTTCGCGGACGTCCCGGTTGAAGACGAGGACCAGGAGGACGATCACCGTCGTCCCGGCGAGGACCAGGGTCGATGCCGCCGCGATCGTCGGGTCGACGTTGTTGATCGTCTCGAACATCTCCACCGGCAGCGTCCGAGTGGTCGGCGTCGAGAGGAAGATCGCGGTCACCACCTCGTCGAAGGAGGTGATGAAGGCGAGCACCGCGCCGGCGAAGATGCCCGGCATGATCGCCGGCAGGGTGACGCGGAGGAAGGTCGTCCACGGCGAGGCCCCGAGGCTCGCGGCCGCCTGCTCCAGCCGCCGGTCGAACCCCGCCAGGCTGGTGGAGACCGAGATCACGACGAACGGGATCGCCAGCGCCGTGTGGGCGAGGACGAACCCGAGCTCGTGACCGGCCAGATGCCAAGGCAGGAAGACCGCGTACACGCCGACGGCGACGATCACGACCGGGACGATGATCGGCGACAGCACCAGCCCGCGGACCAGGCCCTTGCCGGGGATCACGCCGCGGTCCAGACCGAAGGCGCAGGCCGTGCCGAGCACCCCGGCGAAGACCACGACCAGCAGCGCGATGACGACCGAGTGGGTCAGCGATTCGATCCATTCGGGCGCGGTGAAGAGATTGTGGTACCACTCCGTCGACCACGTGGTCGGTGGGAATTCGAAGCTCTTCTTGCCGGTGAAGCTGAGCGGGATCACGACGAGGATCGGTGCCAGGAGCCAGATCACCATCAAGCCGGCGAAGATGCGAAGCAGGAGGCCCGAGAGCCCGATGCCGGGCCGCCTCAGGGTCAAGGTCTTCACAGTCGACCACCCGCTCCCATCCCGACACGCTCGAGTCGACGCCGGGTCAAGGTGGCGACGGCCGCCACCAACACCAGGGTGCAGGCCAGCAGCACCAGACCCATCGCACCGGCGTGACCCCAGTCGAGCAGTTTCTGGGTCTGGGCGACGATCGCCTGCGAGATGAGGCTGTTGTCGGGCGACCCGATGATGGCCGGGGTGATGTAGAAGCCGAGCGAGAGGATGAACACCAACAGCGTGCCGGACATGATCCCCGGCAGCGACAGCGGCAGGTACACCTTGAAGAAAGTCGTGGTCGGGCCGGCCCCCAAGCTCCTCGACGCCGTCAACAGGCGCCGATCGATGTTCCGGAGGTTCGCGTAAAGGGGCAGGATCATGAAGGGCGTCATCACGTGGCACATCGCGATGATCACCCCCGGGGTGGTGCCCAGGAGGCTCACCTTCGGGAAGCCGAAGAAGGTGACGATGCCGTTGATCACACCGTCGTCGCGCAGCAGGATGCGCCAGGCGTAGTTCCTGACCAGGATGCTCTGCCAACATGACATGACGACGATGCCGAGCAGGAGCACCAGCCACCTGCGGCTGACGACGGTCAGCAGATAGGTGAACGGATAGGCGATCAGCAGGCAGATCACGCTGACGATCAGCGACGTCTCGAAGGTCCTGATCAGGATCGTGATCTGCGTCGGTTCGTTGAAGAACCACTGTAGGTTCGCCAGCGCGTTGCCCTGCGTGCCCGTGTGGTCGGTGAACGTCCTGCCGATGATCTTCCCGACGGGATAGAAGAAGGTGACCGACAGCATCACCAGGGCAGGCAGGACCAGCAGGGCGGCGGTGTTCACCCGGCCCTTGGCGGTCTTGGAGACCCGGCGTGGCCGGGCCGCGGGGCGCGGGGCGGCCGTCAGCCGCCCCGCGCTGTCAGTGGATGCGCTCATCGGAGTGCCTCAGGAGTCGCTCCCTGGTCAACCCGTGATCGCGGACTCCCACTGTTCGCTGAAGGTGGCGTCGTTTTCGGCCCACCACGTCCAGTCGACCACCGAGCCGGCGCCGAGGATCTCCTTCGATCCGGAGACGAGCCAGGGATCGAGCTTCTTCGCCTGCGGCGGGACGAAACCCTCCGGCGAGCCGTACGCCGGCAGCTCTTCGTAGAACCGCCTGTTGTTTTCCGGGTCGTAGATGTAGTTGAGGAGCTCTTCCGCCGCTTCCGCGTTCGGTGCTCCCTTCGGGATCCCGAAGGTGCCCGATGCCGTGGACGCCCAGCCGTGGGCGATGCCCCATTCGGCACCCAGGTTCTGCGCTTCGACCATCATCCTGGTCGTGTAGATGCCCATCGACACGTCGTTGTTCTGCATCGCGTCGGCCGCCTGGCTCGGCGTTTCGTAGACCGAGAGCTCGCCCTTGGCGCCTTCCACCTTGTCGATCACCTTTTCGGTGTCGAGCGGGTAAGGGTTCTTCGCGTCGGCCCCTGCCGCCACCGCGGCACACTCCGGCGGACCGCCGTAGTAGTAGCCCCAGATCTGGCGCTTGCCGGGGAATTTCTGCGTGTCGAAGAAGTCTTCGCAGTTTTCCGGCCCGCCGTTGGGGAATTCCTTTTCGGAGTAGCCGATGATGTAGGAGTAGACATAGTCGGGACCGGTGCACTTCGATTTCGGCTGGTAGAGTTCGGCGACGTTCTTGAGGTTGGGAACGTTCATTTCTTCCCATTCTTCGCCGCACTTCGGGTCCATCACGAAGGCGTCGCCGTCGACCAGGTCGTAACTGACCGCGCCCGATTCGACCTGCGCCTGGATCTTCGCGTAGTTGGTGGGCGATTCCATCACCACTTTTGCGCCGGTTTCTTCTTCGAAGGGTTTGAACCAGGCTTTGTCCATCGTTTCGTCGGTGATGCCACCGAACCCCAGGTAGGTGATCGTCGTCCCCGAGAGGTCTTCGTATTCGCCCGACTTCGAGCTGGTCGGTGCGGTTTCGCCTTCGTTTGCTTCGGCCGGCGTGCTGCTCGAGCCGCTCGTGCCGTCGGAGCTGCTCGAAGACCCACCGCAGGCGGTGACGAGAAGGCAAAGAGCCAACGCGGCTCCGAACAGTATGGCCAGGCGGGATCGTCTCCCGCTTCCGAATCGATTACCGAATACAGACCGCATGTGTCATCTCTCCTTGAATATGACTGAACCCGACAGATCGGTTTTCCCGACAGTTACCTACTTCACTTCGTTCGCCAGCTGGGCGAGATCCGGTCCCCGTGCGGCACTGCCCCTCAACAGGACGGAATCCTCGGGTTCCCAGAAAACCTCCACCGGCTGACCTGCTTCGGGGCCTTCTCCGACGCTGGCCGACTCGCGTACGACCAGTTCCCTTCCGTCGGACAAGACGACCTCGGTCTTACGGGCGGATCCCAGGTAGATGACCTGCTTCACCGTGCCCCGTAGGACGTTCGCACCATTCGAGGGATTGACACCCTCTCGCCTTATGCTCACCCGCTCCGGCCGCACCACCAACACCGCGTCCGGGGTCTCGGCGTCACTCCCGGCGGGTCCGCGCAGCTCGAACTGCTCGGACTCAAGGATGCCGTGCTCCCCGTCTTTTCGGTAGCGGCCCTTGAAGCAGTTCGACTCGCCGATGAACTCGGCGACGAACAACGTCTCCGGACGCTCGTAGAGGTCGGTGGCGGTGCCTACCTGCTCGATCTTCCCGTGGTTGAACACGGCGATTCGATCGGAGAGCACCAAGGCCTCTTCCTGGTCGTGGGTTACGTAGACGAACGTGATCCCGAGCTCCTGGTGGATGCGCTTGAACTCCAGCTGCAGCCACTCGCGAAGTTTTTTGTCGAGTGCTCCCAAGGGCTCGTCCATCAGGAGCAGGCGCGGGTTGAAGACGAGCGCGCGGGCCAGGGCCACCCGTTGCTGCTGCCCGCCGGACAGCTGGCGCGGGAGGCGCTTGGCGTAATCGCTCATGCGGACGAGGTCGAGGACTTCCGCGATGCGGGAGGTCCGCTCGGGCTTGGGGACGCGGCGGCGCTTCAGCGGGAAGGCCACGTTGTCCTCCACCGTCATGTGCGGGAAGAGGGCGTAGTGCTGGAAGACCACGCCGATGTTGCGCTTGTGAGCCGGGACCTTGTCGATCGTGTTCCCGTCGAGCTCGATCTGGCCCTCGTCGGCCTCGGTGAAGCCGGCGATCATGTTGAGGGTCGTCGTCTTGCCCGAGCCGCTCGGGCCGAGGAAGGTGACGAACTCGCCGGCGGGGATGTCTAGCGAGACATCGTCGACGGCGACGCTGTCCTCGTAGCGCTTGATCAGCCCGGTCAGACATACGGGGGCGCCTACGGCGGCGCCTCGGGTTGAGTCGGTCATCTGAGTGTTCTCCGGGTGGCTCGTGACCACGGACTCGGCGAGCCCGCCTTGCTCGGTCCCGACCTTAGCGGAACCGTCGACAGTCGGCAATAGTCAGTCCTCGGCGGGCCCACGGCGGGCGCCGTCGACGGCGGGTGGACGGGGGTCAACCACGGGCGACCGCACTCCGCTCGAGCTCCTCGTCGGCGATCACGAGCCCTTGGTCGAGGGCCTCCAGAAGCTGCCGCACTTCGGGCTCCTGGATGATGTACGGGGGCGCGAGGAACAACGAGGTCTCCTCGCCGCTCGTACCGATCAGGGCACCCGCTTCCATCGCCCGGTTGGCGACCCGCGAGGCGAGCGGGGCGTCGCTGACGTCGGCGCGCCAGTCGCGCCAGTCCGGGCCCTCGAGTTCGACCGTCCAGTGGATGCCGCGCCCGTCCACGCGGGTGACGCTGGGATGGCGCGCCGCGATCTCGGCGAGGCCCCGCTCGAACACCGCGTCGAGCTCCCTGACGTGGTCGACGAGCCCCTCGCGGGCATGCACCCGCAGGTGCGCCCGCATCGCGGCGATCATCACCGGGTGGCCCCGGAAGGTGCTGAAGGTCTGCCACCGCTCGTGGTCCAGCATGGCGGCCACGCGCTCGGACAGGACGACCGCGCCCGCCGGAGAGGCGCCGCCGGCCAACGGCTTGCCGAGGGTGATGATGTCGGGGCGCGTCTCGCCGCCTTCGAAGCCGAACCACGATCCGGTGCGGCCGAAGCCCGTCACCACCTCGTCGGCGATCCAAAGGGTGCCGGTCTCCTTGGCGGCGGCGGCGACCGTGTCCTGGTACTCCGCCGAGTGGTAGATCCCGCCCTGCGTGTAGTCGACGATGACGGCGGCGGAGTCCTGCATCATCCCGACCGCCTCGGCCCGCAGCTCGTGCGGCGCCGGGTTCGCCTCGCCGCCTTTGATCCGCGCGCCGCGGGGCATCGGCAGCTGGCGGACGTCGGCCAACCGCGCGGCCGGGCGGATGCCGCCCTCGGTGCTGGAGAGGCCGCCGTGCCAGTGCGGCTGCACCGTCATTTCGCGGGCCAGGCCGCAGATCCCGTGGTAGGCCCGCTCCCGGGTGACGAGCGCGGCGCGCCCGGTGAGCGCCTGGGCGAGCGAGAGCGCCAGGTCGTTCGCTTCGCCGCCGCTGAGCGCGAAGCGCACCGCGCCGACCAGCGAGGAGTCGCCGCCGAAGGCCGTCTCGATCAGCTCGTCGATCGCCGCCTGACGCGCCGGCCAGTACCAGCCGTCGTTCACGACCGGCTCATCGGCGGCCTCCTTCACGGCGGCGACCATGTCGGGGTGGCGGTGACCCAGCGACCCGCCGGTGTTGCTTCCGTCGATCACCCGGGTCCCGTCCGTGAGGACGAAATGCACGCCCTCCCCGGTTTCGATCTGCACGCCGTTCGAGCGCCCGACATTGAAGTCGCTGATCAGAAGTTTCGACTTTCCGCTCATCCACCAATCCCTTCCTTCACCGGCTCACCGGTCGCCTTCTGAACCGGCAATCCCGGTGCCAGGGCACCGTCGATTCCGAGCTCAACCCTTTCCGCGCCGTGACGATAGTCGACTGTCGACAGTTTTGCAAGCGCGTCGCGCTTCCCTGTGCGCCCCGGTCCGGCATCGCGCTCGCCTCACGGCCCGGACCCGCGTTCGTCTCCCCGTCGGGGGTGGGCTGCGTGGTCGTCGCCGGTGCCACCTCGAGCGTCGCCGAGGCTCTGTCGTCGGCCGGCGCGGGATCGGTGAGGCCGCCGCCCGGGGCGACGACGACGGTGTGCACATAGGTCCCCGCGGCCGACGGCGTGACCACGATGGTGGCCGGCGCGCTCTCGCCGACCTCCCACGTCGGCCTCCTCGGCGGCGGCCGCGAGCAGCGGGTCGGCGAGTGGCACCCGACGGTGGTCACCGTTCGCCGCAAGTGCCAACTGGGTCTCGCGCGCCCGATCGCGCCTGATCCGACTCAGCCGGCCAGCGCCGCGATCGCCCGGTGCAGCCGCCGGCGCAGGGCTGCCTCCTCTTGCTCACGCGACTCGGTCTCGGCGGCGCCGAGCACGAGGCCGCCGATCAGCCGCGCCGCCGCCTTCCGCTCGGCCGGGTCGGCGATCCCAGCTTCGGCGAGGACGCCGTCCAGTGGCGCCAGCAGCCCGCGGTGGCTGTCGGCCAGCTCGGCCCGGGTCTCGGCGTCGAGGTCGCGGGCCAGGTCGGGGAGGGCGGCGATCAGCCGGTGTTCCGGCCGCCGAGCGTAGTCGAGCTGATAGGTCGCCCAGGCTTGGATCCGCTCTACCGGGTCGCCGTCGCCGCCGAGGAGCCGCTCCGATTCCGCCACCTGCTCGGGGAGCTCGCGGCGCAGCCAGCGAAGCAGGATGTGTGCCTTGTCGGGAAAGTAGCGGTAGAGCGAGTTGCGCTTGAGCCCGACCGCGGCGGCGATGTCGGCGAGGCCGACGGCGGCGTAGCCACGCTCGAGGAAGAGCCGGATCGCCGCCTCGAAAACCGCTGCCTCCTGGCGCTCGACGTGCTCGGCGACGGTCTCGGCGCTGATCCTCGGCACGCGCTCATCCTCGCAGCGGGCTCGGCTCCCTCAGTGCTCCGTCGAAGAGCTCGAGGCGGCGGTCGGCGCTCGCCAGCGGCGCCTCGTCGTGGGAGGCGAGGAGGCAGGCGATGCCGCGCTCGCGCGTCGTCGCGACCAGCAGCGCCGCGATCTCGGCGGAGAGGGAAGCGTCGAGCGCGGCGGTCGGCTCGTCGGCCAGCAGCAGCGAGGGCCGCGACATCAGCGCCCGGGCGATGCCGACCCGCTGGCGCTCGCCCCCGGACAGCTCGCTCGGGAGCTGGTCGGCGTGGGCCTCGAGCCCGACCTCGGCGAGCAGCTTCCGCGCCCGCGCCCGCACCCCGGCGCCGCGCTCGCCGCGGATCCGGGCGACCATCTCGAGCTGCTCGAGTGAGGTCAGCGAGGGCAGCAGGTTGGCGCTCTGGAACACGATCCCGACGTGCTCGGAGCGGATCGCCCCCCGCCGCCGCTCGGAGAGCCCGGCGCCGGCGATGCCGGCGACCTCGACCTCGCCGGCATCGGGCCGCCGGAGCAGGCCGGCGACCGCGAGCAGGGTCGACTTGCCCGAGCCGGAGGCGCCCGCGATCGCGACCACCTCCCCGACCGCCACCTCGAGCTCGACCGCGTCGAGCAGGATCCGCACGCCGCCCCCGTCGGGGACGCCGACCGTCACCCCGCGGAGCGCGAGCGCCGCGCTCACGGCTGTGCCCCCAGCGAGATCACCGGCTCGACCCGGGTGATGCGGCGGAAGCAGGCGAGGCTCGCGCCGATGCCGGCGGCGACCAGCAAGGCCGAGCCGGTGAGGATGTTGCCGGGCAACAGCGCGACCGGGACCGAGCCGCCGTCGAGGGCGGCGATCACCGCGGTGCCACCCGCGGCCCCCACCGCGGTCGCCGCGAGGATCACCATCGCCACCTGGCCGACGCCGTCGCGCAGGACGAACCAGCTCGATGCCCCGAGCGCCTTCAGCAGCCCGATCTGCTGCGTCCGCTGCACCGTCAGCACGGTGAAGAAGGCGCCGACGACGAGGGCCGAGATCAGCAGCAGGAAGGCGCGGATCAGGGTCATCGTCGCGGTCTCGGCGCTGAATCCGGGGGAGCCGTCGTAGGCCGCTTCCTTGGTCTTCGTTTCGGTCCCCGCGGCGCGGTCGACGGCGGCGACGTCGACCCCCGGCGGCAGGCGCAGGGCAATTGCCGAGAAGCGCCCGCCGGGGCTGCCGTAGGCGATCCGCTGCCAGGTCGAGAGCGGCACGAAGGCGATCGAGACGTGCCCGTAGGAGCCGCCGAAGGTGAAGCCCTGGACCCGCAGCGCCGCCGCCGTCGGCCCGCCGATGCGGTAGCGGCCGCCGAGCCGGGCGCCTTCTTCACGCAGCTCGGAGGAGAGAACGATCCCGTTCAGCCCGGAGCCATGGATGCCCTCGCTCTCGCGGGCGAGGAAGGAGCCGTTCCGGACGCCGAAGAGGGCGAGATCGATGCTGCGCCCCCCGCCGACCGGGGCGGCGTTGACGAAGGAGACCCCGATCGGGGTCGCTTCGGCACCCGGCACCGCGCGCCACCTCCGCAGCGCCCGCTCGTCCAGGGTCGAGCGGCTGAAGACCGCTTCCGAGTGGGGGGCGAAGGCGAGGTGGGTGATCGGCAGTGCCCGCAGGCCGGAGGTGCCGTCCCTGACAAGACCGTCGGCGAGCCCGGTCAGGACCGTCGAGAGCATCGCAACCAGGCCGACGACGAGGCCGACGAGGGCGAAGCGGCGCCAGCCGCGGCGAAGGTCGCGCAAGGCAAGAAACACGGGCCTCCGATCTTAGCGACACAGTGTCGCCAACTGGGATCGATGCGATTCAACAGCGCCAGGACCCGTCTAATTTCCTCGCCGCGAATCCCCTTCCCTCACAAAAGCAGCCGGTATACCTGGGTATACTCACGACATGGCAAAGGTCATGGTTTCGCTCCCGGACGATCTGCTCGCCGAGGTCGACGCCGAGGCGCGCCGAGGCGGCACGACCCGCAGCGCCGTCATGCGAGAGTTCGCCGACGCGGCCCTACGCCGACGACGGGAAACCCGCGCGGCGGCGATGCGATCGCTGCTTCGTGAGGCCTCACCCCACGGCGGACACGCCGCCGAACGGGTGAAGTCGACGCGGCCCGAACCGTGACGACGCTCCTCCTCCTGGACGCAAGCGTCCTGCTCGCTGCCTTCGATCCCGAAGACGACCATCACGAGTCGGCTCGCACCATCCTTGAAGACGAGGATGCCACCCTCGCCACCCTGGATCTCGCCCGATACGAGGTCGCGAATGTCGCCGTGCGAGCATGGCGCGCGCCGGAGTCGGTCGCACCGCTTCTGGCAACGATCGAGCGACTCGCCGACGACGGCGGCGTCATCCCTTCGACGGACACCCTCCTGAAGAAAGCCTCGGAGATCGCCGAGCGTCACACGATCTCTGTCTACGACGCCGCCTACGCGGCGGCGGCCGACGAAGGAGGCCACGAGCTCGTCAGCTGCGACCAGCGCGACCTCGTCTCGAGGGGTCTTGCGGCGCTCCCCACGGATACAGGCGACGAGAGGTCGCGATAGAGGTGACCGCCGAGCCTGGCAGCGGATTCCGGCGAGACAGGTTGGAGCCGGAGATCCTTCTCTACGGCTTCATGCGATCGGTCGGTCGGTTCACCAGAAGCGGCCTCAGCGGCGACGACCTTACGGAGCCGGATCAGGACGACGACCCCGACCGCCAGGTTCTCGCTATCGAGTGGTCGAATGCCGTTTTCGAGGCTCTCAATTGGTCGGTGACTCTGGATGAGCGAATCCGCCACGAGTTCAAGGGGCAGGACTGGACGGTAGGTATCGAGAGTGGAAACGTGATCCGAGCGCTCCGCTACGCACGCAACTCGGTGCACCACGATTGGTCGGCCGCGCTCGACATGGGATTGGCCCCAGACGAGTTTTTGGCTCCCCATGAGACGGTCTTCGGAATCACCTGGGTCGACGAACTGACCGTAGAGCGCCCGGACCCAAAAGGCGCCGCAGCGTACGCCGCCACGCTTGCCGGACGGAATGTCGGAGAGACGCTTCTTTTGGCAGGCAAGGTCTGCGAAGAAGGCATCAAGACATTGCGGGCCGCAAATGCTCCACCTCGAAAAGTGAACACGGAGGCAAAGGCCATCGCGCTCTACCACTGCGTATATCCGGAGGAGAACTTCGAGCGGGCAGCGCGAGACGTCTTCGATCTAATAGCGCACACGAACGAGTTCTTCCCCAACGCGAAACGGTCGCTCTACCTGGACATCGAAGGCCACCGAACTCCGACTGACGCCTTCGATGCAGACATGTTCGAGCTACAGAAAGACTTCCTGCTCGGATTCCTGATGGCGTTCTTGGCCGAGCTTCACACGCCGCTGATTCACGTTAGAAATCCGAAAGCCCAGCGATCGGACCTGCCGGAAGAACTGCATATCTACGCTACGCCAGATGAAGTGCCCGAGGGAACGGAGATCGTTGGCTTCGGCGATCCCGCTTAGAGGCCCGAGACACCAAAAGCCCCGCAGGCTGCGGGGCTTTCTATAGCGGGGGCAGGATTCGAACCTGCGACCTTCGGGTTATGAGTCCGATCCGGGGTCTTGCCTTGGCTATGCCAAGCTAGGTTTCAAGCCAAATTCGCGAGACGGGCTTGGCCGAGATCAGCTGGAATATGTGAGACTTTGTGCCCCATTTCGTGCCCCACCACGGCTGTGTCGAAGCTCGTCAACGGACCCGGCCGGAGCGCGGGGTTCGCGAACCCCGCGCCGAGTCAGTCCCGACTTCCGAGCTCGCGCGCTTGTCCTAACGGGAGGCCCTTTCGCGCCTCCCACGCCTCCACGTAGCCAAAGATCTCCTCGGTCGCTTTGATCATCGCCCCGAGCACTTCTTGAAGCATCGAGACCGGGATCCGGTCCGGCTGGATCGGAATCCCCCCACTTAGATTCGCGACCCTCTCACTATCCTCGTCGACCTGCCAGTTGGCCACAACGTGCGCCGGGGAGAAATGGACCCACCCTGAAGTTGCGTGATAGACGCCTTTCACCCACGGATGCGTCTCCTCGGCGTGTTCGATCAGCCGGGCGTCGGTCAGACGGCGCCCCTCCGCGTCCTTCAGCTTTCGGAACTCGCCTCCACCGATCACGTACTCTGCGACCTCGTCCGCCCTCGGCGCCGTGGCGATGTAGGCGAGGCGGGTGAGGCTGTCCAACTGCATCCGCAGAAGCGGCGCCGCGACGATCAGGTTCCAGGTGTCGAAGGCGAAGATGAAGCCGTCGATCAATGAGTACGAGCGGCTCATCACCGCGCCGATGACGAGATCGATCGAATAGAGGTTGCCGTCAGCCTCCATGAATCGTCGCGTCAGGTCCAAGTGGTGGACTCGCAGGCGATCCAGATAGCGGCGGGCCGCGAAGAGATCCTCGCGATGGACCAGAGCCGGCGATCCCTCCCCCGGTTCTCGCGGGTCCCGCACCGCACTCGGCATCCCGTCGAGGGTTTCAGGCTTTCGGTCGGCTTTCAAGGAACTACCGACCGTCCTGCTGCACACGGAGTCGCACCCGCATGTCGTTCACTGCTTGGGCCGATCCACCACCAAGAGCGCGTCGTATGCCCGCCTGCTGGAAACCGAGCTACCGATGGCCAGGGTCCGTTGAGGCCCCAGTTCGTCGAAACGTTCGGCGACCTGGATCTTCAGGGACTCAAGCAAGGCGTCTCCCGGCGGCTCGAGCCCTGCGATCCCGCAGAAGAGCAAGGGCGCGGGCTCCTTGAAGGTCAACGCGACGCGCTGGACCCGCTTGCGCTTGCGCGCGAGCTTCCTTAATTTCTTCATGCCCTTCCAGAGCTCCCTCTGCGCATCGCTGTCTGCGTCCAAGAGAGCGCAACCGGCCTGTACCCAGCCTGGGGGACGCTCCGAGCACAGGAGGTCGAGAAAGTCGGTCGACCCCGCCGGGATCTTCATCTCTGGTTTCGGCGCCGGCTCGGTGCGTATCCCCTGCTCATAGAGCATCCACTGGTCCAGTGGGTCGGTCAACGACGTGTAGCGAATGCGCTCCTCCCCGGTTTCCTTCTCGAAGTAGAGGCCCAGCTTCAGGTAGTGCATCCACCAGTCGAGCTCATCGCTCGCCACGAAGCGGCCGAGCTCGTTCAGCCGGGACCGGCGGCGCAGGAAATGTATGAGCTGCACAGGCCACCGGGTCGTCGCGGCTACCGCCATGAGCTCGTTCAGGTTGACGACCCACGGCGCAGTGACGCCTTCGGGCATCGTCCGGGTGCCCTCAAGTTCCCAAAGCACGGGTGCCACCGCGGAGAGATCGTCGAGCGTGACCACGATCGTCTGAACCTCGGTCACCTTCTCGGCCAACTTGACCTCTTTTCCGGACGGCTCGGTCAACGGCTTCGAATCGAGCAGAATTTCCTTGGCCTGCGCCCCCTGTCTTGCCGCCTTCGTCAGGTTCTCGCGTAGATGGCTGATAAGGGCCTCGCCCCCGCGTCTGGCACCAGGTCGCAGAGTGGCGCTCTTTGCCTCCACCACCACAGCGGTCGAGCCGCACCGCATCAAGACGTCCATCTCGCCCTGGCGCTCCGCATCGTGAAAGCGCACCGAATGATGCGTCTCGTCGGGCTCAAGGATCGGGCCAAGAATCTCCGCGGCGCGGCGCTCCAGCCATCGGCCGCGATGCTTGGTGTAACTAGCGCCGTCTTTCAACGCGCCCTCGAAGACGGGCCGCAAGGCCCACAGGTCCGCTCCTGGAATGGTGAGGAAGTAGGCGTCGTCGTTCACCTTGACGTAGGGATGCCAGCGGACCGCCTCCGCGAGCGCAAACAGGTCTTCCTCCCGCTGGCCAAAGGAGAGCGACATCCGCTCTAGATACGCGGTGCCAACCTCTTTGCTCACACCCGCCGCGGCCGCTGCCTCCGTAGGCGACAACAGGCAGGCCTCTCCGAGAGTGTTCATCGCCCAGACGAGCGGAATGATCCGCGCGGCATTGGTCGGGTCCGACTTCCATTTGCCGTCGAACACAGATTCGGCCCAGTCGAACGCGGGATTGCCAGGGCCGAACTCTTCCCGATCGTCGCGAGCGGACTCCATCCGGCTCATCATGCGATCTCGGACGAGACCGGGGACCGCGTCCGAGATCGCGATCGCCGCCTCGCAGTCAAATCCGAGTCGCTCGCGCAGGCGGGTCGCGAACCGCTCCTCGCCGAAGAGCCCGCGCAGCGTCTCATACTCCTGCCACCACCATCCCGGATTTCGCAAGTAGAGGTGGTGGGCCGCGGCGCGGCCGCGAGCGGCCCCTTCCGGGCCATCCCAGAAGCCGGCAGTGACCTGACGCCGGAAGGACTCGAGGATCGTCGCCTCGGCTGCCAGGTCTCGGATCGGGCCGAGAACATTTGCGTCGATCGCACTGGCATCCCGGGAGCCCGCACGGTCATCTCGGCCGAGGAGCTCGGCGGCCACCACCTCGATCACGTATGCCGACCCTGGATGCTCGCTCTCGGCATAGGTGTCCGGGTCGATGAAGGACTCCGCCATACACAACTGCCCCATCAAGTGAACCGCGTCGTGCGGATCGAGAACCTCCCGAAGTACCTTTCTTTTCTCGGCAATCTCCTGCACAAGATCGGCACCGTCGCCTAGGGAGCCGATGACCCGCGCGCCGAGCTCAAGCGAACGTCGGAAATTTGCCGGCAGACGGTCAGCGTCTCCAGTCTCGCTCTTACTTTGGGACATCCGATGCGTACCTCCCCCTGGCCCCGCCGACCGGAAGGAACCTATCTCCCTTGCCACTTGCCTTGAGGGGAGCCCGCAGCTGGCGGACTCCATCGAACTAATGGGGGCAGATGATTAATAGAGTCTGGCCTCATGGTAGACCGAATTGACGCCATTTCCGACGATCAGCTTCCGGCCCTCCTGGCCGCTCTTGCCGAGGCGGCGCGCGCCGACAAACGGACGGCTGGACGTTTTGTCCCCCCTCGTATCGGCATCTTGGAGGAGACGGCGACGCGCCGACACCAGTTCGTCCTCGGTCGTCGCGGAGTCGGCAAGTCGACGCTCCTGCGCAAAATCGCCAGTTCGGATGGCGAGGACGCACACTCCGTGGTCTTCATTGATGTCGAGACTCTCAGGAATCGGCCATATCCCGATGTGCTGATCGAGATGGTGATCGAGTTGCTTTCCGGACTCGACGATCGTCTAAAACCACCGTTGCTCCGGCTCGACGAACGGGTTCGTCGATTTCGGGTGCGGAGGCGGCTCCGGAGATTGATCCGAACCATGAAGAACCTCCTCGCGGCTCCCCAGGTTGCTCGGCACACGGTCAAAGAACTTCAGGACAGGGGTACCAAGAGATCATTCAGCGCTCGACTGCCCCTCAAACGACACGGGGTAGGCGTCGACGCCGGCGGGGAAGTGGAGCGAGGTAGCTCGAGCGAGAACAGTTCCGAGGGCACGGAAGAGCGGACCAAGATGGACGGGCTCCTCGGCGCGGCCGTCCCGATCCGTGAAGTCCTCTCCGAAGCACAGTCGATGCTCGGGCAGAAGGCGACCTTGATCGTGCTCGACGACTTCTACCACGTTCCTTTCAACGACCAGCCCGATGTCCTGGCGTACCTACATCAGGTCGTCAAGAACCTCGACATCTGGCTCAAGATCTGCGGCGTCCGTCATCGGCTGCAGCCTTTCGTCGAAGGCGACCCTCCGCGTGGCATGCAGATTGGCCAGGATGCGGCCGAGATCTCCCTCGACATAACCCTTGAGCGCTTCCAGGCAGCGCAGAGCTTCCTTGAGGATGTCTTGTCGGGAATCTGTGAGCCTCTTGGCGTGCCTCTCGACACCCTTCTGACTGACGGCGGACGTCAGCGACTCGTCCTCGGATCGGGTGGCGTGGCGCGCGACTACCTGCACCTGACGCAGAGTGCGCTGAGGAATGCCAACGAGCGGACCGCTAATCCTTCACGGCCACGTAATCGGATCGGCGCTGAGGACGTGAACGAGTCCGCAGCCGGACTCTCCGCGCTCAAGCAGGAAGACTTAGCCCGCGATGCAGGGCCGCAGGCGGATGCCGTCCGCGAACGACTGTCCGACGTCGCAAAATTCTGCCTGGACGTCAACGGGACGAACGTCTTCCTGGTGGAGGGGACGCACCTTCAAGAGGAGCAGTGGGGCAAAGAGATACAGGCGTTGGCGGATCTCCGCCTCCTGCATCAGATCGGCAATCTCTCCGTCCAGGCAGGGTCATATCGAGGAAGGCGGTTCGTCGGCTTCACCTTGGACCTGAGCAACTGGACGGGCACCCGTTCCGAGCGAATCCGGCAGATCGAATTCTGGACCCCGACGGGACGGCGGGAAACTCGACGGGCGCAATTCGTCTACACCCCAGGAGCGGCCGACAGGCCGGTGCCCGAGAAGATCGCGGAGACCAAAGACCTGGAGGAACAAGACGAAGAGCTGGACGGTGAGTGGGTACAAACCGACATCTTTCAAATGCTTTCTGCGACGGACCGAGAGAATGATCGGGGAAGGCCCGTCGAGACTGTCGAGCCGGTCAGCGAAGAGGAGCCGCCGGCGGAGGCGCAGACCCCGGCCGGGTGAATGCACCCGCCGGGGCTTTTGGGGGCGTCTCGTCGACGGGGGCGCTTTATACGAGTGAGGAAAATCGGCTGAGAGCGGGATTCGTCGTAGGCCCAATTCATTGCTCCCGTCGCTCCCGCCGGATCATCTTGTACGCCATATTCCGTGAGATCCCGACCTCTGAGGCCGCCTCCTCCATCGTGATCCCGTCGGCTTTCGGAACCTTCTGCAGCAGACCAGCGATCGCGGCGTCGGCCTCGTCGATCATCTCCTGACCACGGCTCTTGCGGCCCGCCTGGACCCGGAGCGCTGCCCGGATCTGCCTGGCGGTTGCGGTATCCGCGCCCGGCGCCGGTCCGCCATCCTTCCTCTCAGCGCTCACGCCGGGGCGGTCTCAGGCCGGATCTGGTCAGCATTGTGGAAGGTGTCCTCGTGCGCGCCGTCCAGTCGGACCCTGCACGGCTTCATCTTCGGGTCGTCCGCGTCCTCCATCACCACTCCGTTCCCGCTGAACCAGACCCGGACGCGCTCGCCGACCGTGGGCGCCCCGGCGGGCTTTGGCGCGGACGGGATCGTGCGTTCAGCTTCGGCCAGGCTTTCGACTTCGTCCCGCTCGGCGGGATCCATCAGGAAGACATGCAACACATCCCGCACCTGTCCGTCGAATTCGGCAGCGTCCAGATGGTCGAGGGTCCCCGGGTTGCCGCCCCAACTATTGCCCCAACGGAGGGCCGTCTCCAAGATCAGGGCCTCACGTTGATCGGCGCCGGTCAACTCCATGATCCGGTCGGTATATGGGGTTTTACGAAGATCGCTCAACTCGCCTCCCGTCGCTTCGACTTGCAGTTGCTGACTCCCATAGAGTAAACCAGGGTTTACAGAGATTGTCAACCTTGGTTTACAGGTTCTGGAGCGGCGCGTGATCGCGATCGCCAAGTGTGCGCCCGACGCCCCGCGCGGGACGCGGCAACCGTTCCCCTTCGCAATCAGGCCAGCTCCGGCCTGAATCGTGGCAACTCGGGCGGCTCGATGATCAGAAATACGCCGCCGCCCGGCCCCGGCCGGAAGACGATCCCTTCCAGAAGTGCGGAGAGCGGCACTTCGAGCGCCCCCGCCAACCTGACCAGCGTTTCCATGAGCGGCTGGCGCTGCCCCGTCTCGAACAGGCTGATCTGCGTCCGATGAATCCCCGCCGATTCCGCAAGGCTTTCCTGGCTCAGCCTCCTGGCCTGCCGGATCCGAAGGAGATTCGCCCCGAACCGCTCCAAGACATCCATATGTGCGGGACCTCCGCTCGCGTGGGTCGGTTGGCACGGGTCCCTAGGCGATCGATTCCGATGTTGGGCGCCTGCCCGGTTTCAGCCATCGCGGAGTGAAAGTGAAATTGCCGGCGACGGGCCCGGCGACGGTCCAATAGATGCCATCGAGAAGTTCGTCGGGTGAGATCGCCATCGCCCCCGCCAGTCGGATCAACGTGTCGATGCGCGGTATCCGCTTTCCTCTCTCAAGGTTCCCGACCTCGGTCCTGTGAAGGGAGGCCCGCACGGCGAGTTGCTCCTGCGAGAGCCCTTCGCGCCGGCGCAGGCGTCGAAGGTTTTCGCCAAACCGACGGGCGACCTCGTCGGAGCTGTACCTGCGGCAGCGCTTCAAGATCGGTCGCCGTCGTCGTCGTTGGCTATCTCTTCGGGGTCAGGGAAGAGAAGACGCATCAGACCCTCGATCTCGTTGCGCTTCTTCCACGAGAGCGACCGATCGGGATCGACTCCGCGCCCTTCAAACCATGACCGGACGAAACCGTCCAGGGTCACGGGTGGGCACTCACGGTGGAGTCGCCATTCCGCCCGAGAAACCTCAAAGGAGACCGCGACCTCGCCGATCTCCCCCTCGCGGTGGTCCTCCCCGAAACGTCGCTCGACCATGCCGTCCTGGTGGAGCTCGCGGAGAATGGCGAGGATCCGGTTCGTGTCGCTCGGCTTCCAGTCCCCGGCGCCGAGGGCGAACGCCACGCGGGCTATCCACTGCGTTCGCAACCACTCGCCCGACCTCATGGCTCCGAGAACCGCCCTTCGATCCTCTTGGCGGATCTGATCCGGCCGACTCAAGCGTTGCTCCCCGAATTCCAGATCGGAGAGGTCCGCCAGCCCGATCGCAACCAGGCGTTCGCTGAACTCGACGTGATCGCGGACGGCCCCGAGTTGGTCGAAGAGGCCAAGGTCGATCGCGCGTCGGAGGGCACCCGTACCTTCGCCGAACGCCTCGACATGAGGAAGCAGCGACCCCCGGAGCTCGACGAGCGTCACCCGGAACTCGCCGCCGTCCGGCATCGGCGAACCGTCCTCGCGAAAGGAGGCGATGTTGAACTCCCCGGCGTCCGCGATCGGAATCTTCGGCGCACAGCGTCGGCGGTCGTGATCGCGAAAGCCGACGACGACGTTCTCGTTTTCGGTCGCCCCGCTCATGCGACGGCCTCCACGAGCTCCGGCATCTCGACCGCCACCGACTCCTCGAAGGGAAGGGCGGTCGCCAGGTCGATCGCCGGCGCCTCCTCACCCGGAAGCAGATGCGTGTAGCGGCTGAGCGTGAACGCCGCCGAGTGGTGTCCGAGGACCCGACTGAGCGCCTCGATGTTGGTCCCTTCCGCCATGTGGATCGAGGCGAAGGTGTGCCGGAAGGTGTGGAACGCCGCCCACGGGGCGCCCACCTCCTCGACCAGCGGCTTGAGCATCCGCCTCCGTAGGTTGTCGGCGTCAAGCGGGCCGCCGACGCCACCATGCCCGCCCAGCTCCTCCGAGGTGAAGAAGAAGTCGGTCGACTCCCCCGGCCGGGCGTCGAGGTAAGCCCTGGCCTTCCGCGCCAGGGACGGCGAAAGGCGGACGTCACGCCGGCCACGCTTCGACTTCGGGGGCACGATCCGACCCTTCACCCAGGCTCGGCGTATGCAGACCTCCGGCCGGCCGTCGTCCAACTGGAAATGGAGCCGCTGCAGCCCGGCGGCCTCGCTGATGCGGAGTCCGCAGCCGGCGAGGATCTCCAACAGCAGCTTGTATTTGTCCGGGGCCATCGAGAGGACAGCCGCCAGCTGCTCACGGCTGAACACCTTGACCTCCTCGCCCTCGTCCTCATCGGGGTTCCCCTCGCGATGCGGGAGGGCGAGCCCCTGCGAGGGGTTGTACCGGATGAGCCCCTCGCGCTCGGCGCTCTTGAGCGCGGTCTTCAACGGGATCACGATGTTGGCGATCGTCTTGTCGCTCAGGCGTTTGCCCTGCGCCTCCTCGTCGGCAAGCCAATCGACGAAGCGGGCCAACAGATAGGCGGTGACCTCGACCAACTTGAGGCGGTCGGAGAAATGCTCATGCGCGTAGGCGCGGATCAGGCGGCGATATTCGTCGCGGGTGTGGTCGCGGAACCCGCGACGGCCCTGGCCCTTGTAGCGCTCGACCCATTCGTCGAGGAATGCCAGGAACAGGATCGCCGTCGCCTTCTGCAGCTCGCCCCGGTCGCGGTCGGTGTCGGCGTTGCGCTTGAGCTCTTTCGCCGCCCCATAGGTCTTCGCGTACTTCTTCTGCTGCTTTCCGCCACCGACATCGACGATCGCGCAGTAGTCGATGATCTTGCCGCGGACGTCGATCCGTTTGTAGATCCGCGGCGTCTTGGTCTTGACGAGGCGCCGGCCGTCTTTGCGCTTCCGGCGTTTCTTGGGCTTCTTCGCCGGGGTGGCCCGCTTCGGCCCTTCCGCGCTCCCCGCTGGACGATCGGCGAGCGCCGACCTACTCTCAGTGCTGCTCATGGGGGTGTCCTCCTCGTGAGCCATAAAGCGGGTCGCGCTCTATGCGACGCCGCCCAGGGGGCAGGGCCGCTCGTAACGGCCTTGCCCCCGCTTTTGCAGTTGTCAGGAAAAACGTTACAGAGACGCGGCGCGAATCCCAAGGACCACGCACGAACTTTCTCGCGGCTTCCGACGACCTCCGTCGTGGCGTCGCTCACCGCCTCGCCCCGCCTTCGACATACAGGTCGAGCGAGGAGCGTCGGAACAGCGGCCGGCGACCATCTCGACCGTCCGGCCGCAAGACCCCGGCGCTGGTCAGTTCGTGGATTCGCTGTCGCGTGGTGGACAGGTGCCGCGCCGCGCCGTCCGCATCCAGGAAGCCCTCCTCGTCGTCGGGCCGATCACGATCGAGACGCTCGGCGACCCGCTCGGCGATTACGTCGGCAAGCGCCTCGACGAAGCGCTCGTCGGCACGCAGGACGGGCATCGCGGCGGGCCGCGGTCGATCCGAGACGGCGGCGCTCAACCCTGCTCCCCCAGCCAGTCGACATCGCTCCCCGGCTCGGCCGGCGTCCGGCAGATCGCCGCGAATGGGCCGTCGGCGACGAGGTCGACCAGCAGGCAGACCGAGACCTCGACCTCCGGCGCGGCGGCAAGCTCCGGGTCCGCCTGACAGAGCGCGAGCACCGTCGCCCGCCGCTCGATCAGTCGCCCGCGCGGTCGCCCGGCCAGGACGACGAGCAGACCCGGGAAGACGGGATAGAGGCTCTCCCACAGGGCGACCTTGGACCCGGAGGAGTCCCTCTCGACCTCGCGACGGAAGAGGCGGGCATAGCGACCGATCCGCCGCGCGAGCTCGGCCGCGGAGCGATTGGCCCGATCGAGCTCGACGAAGCGATAGACGACGCTGGCACCGGCGCCACCTTCGCCCAACTGGTAGGTAAGAACGGCATCGGAGATCAGCTGCTCGGGCACCCTCCTGCCGGGCGGCGGTCCGAGCGAGTGCGCGATCTCGTGGAACCAGTCGAAGGGACCGCACTCGTCGTCCTCGCGCTCGCGGGCTGCCCGAACGAAGCTGACCCCGACCTCGTTGACGGCGAGGCTGTGCTCCTGCAGCGGACCGGCGGCGGCCCCGGGCGTCACCCTCGGTCGTCTCGTCTCGGCCCGGCTCGGGATCGCTTCCAGGGCATCGGCGCCGTCCTCGGTGACGTGCCAGCAGAGCCGACCGCCGGGCTGGGCGACGCTCCCGGCCAGGCCGTTCCGGCGAAGCCGTCCCAACAGGTGCCGCGTCCAGCGCATCGACGCGACGGGCGTGTGCAGGTCGTGGACCTGCACGGTCGAGAGAAGCCGGTGCTGACCCAGGCTTTCGAGGATCTCGACGCCGGTCGCGCCGAGCCGCTCCGGGGCGGGCGGACTCATCCGCGCTCCCCTTCGGGGGTGACGATCGACTGCCTTCCGCCTCCCCGCCGGACGGGGGCGCGCCGACGGGCGCTGCCCGCCAGGTGCGCGACGATCCTCTTCGGATGGTCCTCCAACCCTGCCAACGTCTCGGCTACGGGGACACGCCCGGTGTTGCGCGCGATCGCCTCGTCGAGCAGTGGCACGTCCTCCGGCTTGAAGTCGCCCGGGTGGAGCTCCTCGAGGGGAACCCCGCTGAGTCGGAAGGGCGGGCTGATCTCCCCGTTCAGGGTGACCGAGGCGAGGGTATGGAACCGCGCCAGGTAGGCGACCCCCTCGGGATCGACCCCGTGCGCCAGCTCGCGGGCGAGCAGTTTCGACCCCTTCGCGTCGAGTGCGGTCGTCGCGATGTGGGATCGATTGGTGAAGATCGCATCGCGCGTCGCCGGGCTGAGCCGTTCGGGGTTCTGGTTCATCAGAGTCCCGCGCCCGCCGAACTTCCCGATCTGCTCCAGGAGGGCGGCGAACGTCCCATTGGAGGCGCCGTCGTAGATCTGCGCCTCGTCGAACCACATCCAGAAATGAGATCGACGATCGACCGGGAGCTCGCCGCGCGATAGCGCCGCGTGAAAAGCGTCGAAGAGTGCGAAGTTCGCTATCAGCCGATCCCGGGTCGACCCCCAACCTGGGCAGATCAGCACGATCGACCGGCGGTCCATCGCCGCCCGGACGTCATAGGAGCACGACGGATTGCCGAAGAGGGCGGCGGCGGCAGGCGAGAGGTTCAGGCGGTCGATCAGGTTCGTGACCGGCGTGATCGCCTCGGAGGACAGGCGGGGGAAGCGCTCCTCGAAGAAGCGCCGGACCGGCGGCGAGACGTACGGGAGCACGGCCGCCCTCCAGGAGTCGTCGGAGAGCAACACTGGGATCTCGAAGATCGTCGGAGCCAGCTCCGGCGGCAGGGCGCGGGCGAGATCGGCCAGCGCCTGCACGGACTGGCTGGTCAGGTTGAGGGCCCGGGCGTTGACCTCGTCCCAACGCAGCGCCGAGGCGAAGGCGTCGACGATCGCGTCGACCTGCCCCGCCGCGCGGGCCGGGGATCGGCCTGCCGCCGAGAGGAGGTTCCACGCCGGCTGCAGCTGGGTGTCGGTGAGGTCGATCTCGACGACCCGGTCGCGGATCCCCGCGTCGGTCAGGTAGGGCTTCACCCGCTCGATGCCGTCGTGGTGGGGATCGAGGAGCAGGCACCCTTGGCCGCTGCGCGCCAGGTGCACGAACTGGCCGAGGGCGGTCTCGGTCTTCCCGAAACGACTGCGGCCCGCCATGTAGGAGAAGAACGAGTCGCGCAGAGGTACGCCTACGACGCGCTCACCGTCCTCGTCGGCGACCTTGCCCATCGGCATGAGCTCGGGTTGGTGGTCGAAGGTCGGCAACCCTCGGGGAGGAGGTCCCACCGCAGCCCCCGCCCTCAGCACATTGGCGGAGGGGCAGCGAGCGGTGGGCGGCTTGAGGAGCCCCGCGATCTCGCCGGCGGTCACGAGTCGGCGGCGGGCCGGGCGGAAGCGTTCGGTCACGACTCGGCGATCGAATCGACCACGCCGACCGGGGAGATCGGAGCCGATGAACGTCAGGCCGGGGAGCGGGAACCCGGAGGCCCGAAGATGGTTCTCGCCGGCGAAGGTGTCGAAGGCGGCGAGCAGTGCGACGAGCTGCGCCTTCGCCCGGCCGGGCACCGGCGAGGCGGCTCGGACGAGTACCTGAAGTTGGAAAAGCGGCTCGTCGGTCCCCAGCTTGCGGTCGAGCGCGTGGCGGCCGAGCCGCCGTGCGACGAGGTCGGCAGGCTCGGTCTGGGCGCGACGGCCGCCGCCACGCAGGAGCGCGTCGAGCCCGGCCTCGACCGCGAGATCCTGACCTCCGCCCCGCCGCCGGGCGTCGCGGAGGAGCCGGCGGCGCATCCGTCGCCGTTTCCCGGCGGCGACCGGCAGCAGGTCGACGCAAACGATCGCCTCGTCACCGGCCGATGGTTCCAGCGCCTCCATCGCTCGGGCGAACCCCGTCAGCGGATCGGGGTCGAGGCCGGCACGGCGGAGAGGCTCCGTGCTCGGGCGGGCGAGGACGAGCTCGGCGCGGACGGTTTCGAGGTCCCCGTCCCGAGATCCCGCGTCCGGCCCCGGCGGCGGCGGCGCGAGGAGCTCAACCGCCCCGTAGGAAGCGAGGCCGACCCGCAGGGAGGTGACCGCGTGACGTGGGACCGCGATCACGTATCTCAGCCGGCCCGCCTGGTCTGCGTCGAGGCGCAACCGGACGGCGCTGGCCGGTTCGTCGAAGAACCCTCGAACCGCCCGGCGCGAGCGGCTGAGCGCGGAGGCGAAGGCGATCACGGCGTCTTCGCCGGGATCGAATGAGTCGGCCGGTACGGCGACGAACGCGACGCGATCGGCGAGGGTGCGGCGAGTCGTGACGAGCCGGACCGCGGCGATCACTAGGGCGAAGATCAGCAGGGCGATAGCGAGGCTGACGGTTACGGGGCGACCCGCGAGGGACCGGAGTCGACCGAGGAGCAGGTGTGCGCCAGACGCGAGGGTGAGGATCAGGATCGCGCCGCCGAGGAGGACGACCGGGACCGCGGCTCGTCGATCCGATTCGCTCACGACGACGATCCCTCGGGGTAGGTGATGAGTTCACGAACAGCACCGAGGATGGATAGGGAGATAGAAGTCAGCGCGCCGCCGGGGCCGCAACCGCAGACCACAGGCGGGCCGGCCGCGATTTCGGCGCCCCGCCCTCTGAATCGCAGACGGAGCCGCAGACGGAGCCACGGACGGAGCCGTGCGCGGAGTCCCGGACAGAGCCCGCCTGGGATCGGCGCCCTCATGCGCCCTCCTTGCCGAGGCTGTGGCGTGCGACCTCTTCGACTACGAGCCGCACCAACGGGGGGCAGACCGCGTTTCCGATCTGCAGGAAGCACTGCCTCCGCGATCCCTGCCAGGGGTAGCCGGACCGGAAGCCTTGAAGCGCTGCCGCCTGCTCCACGCTGACCCGGACGGCGTTGCGCATCTGCGGTGGCCAGGGGTCTCCAGGCTCCCAGTTCGGGTCGCGGTGGCGGGCCGAGGGAGCCGAGATCCTCGGGTCTGCGAGGACGGTGGTCGCCGGCCGGAGGGCAGTCCATTCCGGCGGACGATCAGACATCGGACCTGTCCCGCTCCAGGCGGTCGACCCGTTCGACCGAGCACTGCCCCGCTGCCGAGTCCCGGGTCCGCGAGGGATCGGTCGCGGTTCGCGCAAGTCCACGCGCCCGGACACCACATGGCGCCTGATTGTCGGTCGGGGCGGCGGATGCCCGGTTCCAGCCGAGCGCGTCGGACATGCTCACCCAGGGGAGAAGATCGCGCTCGTCCTGACGCACATGATCCGGCCGTCGTCCGTCATAGGAGCGATGGGTCGGGGCGGGAAACCTTGCCGGACCGTCTAGCGACGCGACGAGATAGGCGCGCTTGCGCGTCTGGGGGACGCCGTAGCGCTCCGCGCTGAGGACGCCACAGGTCGCCGAGTAGCCGTGCGCGCCGAGTAGACCACAGAACAGCGACCACAGCTCCAGGACCGGGGGCACCTGCTCGAGGGCGACCCAGCGGGGCCGCAGGGCAAGCGTCCAGCGAAGCGGCTCGACGGTCAGCAGTGACCGCGGGTCCCGGCACTCGGCCAGGTGTTCGGCGCGGGAGTCGTTCCCCGCGGCGATCTCATGCGCGCAGGCGATCACCTGGGGCTTGTCCTGCTTGCCGAGCCCCTTCCCCGAATTCGACCATGCCTGACACGGCGGCGACGCGACGAGCCCCCAGACCGGCTTGAAGTCCAACGGGTCGAGATCGGCCAGGTCGGCCTCGAACCGCCGGTGCCCGGCGGCGCGGGCGGTCGCGCAGGCCCACCGATCGTTGTCGATCCCGATCGCCGACAGACCGAGCTCGCGCAGACCCTCGTCCCAACCTCCCGCACCGGCGAACAGGTCGATGATCCGGCGCCCAGCTCCGGGCGCAGAGTTGCCTGACCCGATCACCAGGGTCCCCCGACGGTCGACTTCCTCGCGCCGCTCATCGACCCCGCCTCGTAGGCGAGGATCCGTCGCCCGATCCACTCAGCGATCTCAGGGACGAGGGCGTTTCCGAGCGCCGCAAGGCGGTCCACCCGGTCGGGAACCCCATGAGCCACTCGACCCAAGTCGGGTTCAGTTGCCCACTGGCAGCCCGATCGTGCGGCCTTCCTTCGATCTCCCGCGCCGCTCCGGTCAGAGTCAGGTAGCGCTTGCTCCCCTTGCCCTTCTGGTACCCCGCACCTGTCCTCGCCTCGACGGCGTTGGGGGTCGGCAGTGGCTGCGAGCGTTCGCGCTCGGCCTGCAGGACCGCACGACCCAGCTCGTTCCCGCTCGGACCCGGCCGTCGCCGCTGTCCGCGCTTCGGCATGCCGTGGGGCGTCGGCCATTGTCGGCGCCTTGAACCTTTTCCCGTCCTCACATATGCGAGAAGGTCCCCCCGACCACCTCGTTCGCCATCGGTCGCTCGGGGCGTCGGGACCTTCTCCTTGGTAAGCGACGATCCAGACCCGCTTTCGTAGGTGGGGTGCCCCGAACTCTCGAGCGGATAGGACCGACCACTCCGCGTCATACCCGATCTCGGCCAGGTCGCCGAGAACTCTTCCGATCGGTGCGCGGTCCCAGCGTTTGCCCTTGCCGGTGAGCAGCGCGGGGACGTTCTCCACGAGGACGTAGCCGGGTCGTAGCTCGCAAACGAGTCGGGCAAATTCGGACCAAAGACCCGAGCGGGCGCCGTCGATTCCTGCTCCCCGCCCGGCGACGGAGAGGTCCTGACAGGGGAACCCCCCGCAGAGGAGATCGACCGGCGGGAGGACCCTGGCCCCGATCTCCCGCACGTCCGGGAACCGTCGGGCTTCGGGAAAGTTTCGGGCGAGGACGGCCCGGCAGAACGGGTCGATCTCGACCTGCCAGTCGATCTCGAACCCCGCCCTCTCGAGCCCGAGGTCGAACCCGCCGATGCCCGCGAAGAGGCTTCCGACATTCAACTTCCCCTCCTTCTGGGATTGCCTTCGAAGATCGGCACGTATGCGACGCCGGGGTCGTGGTAGCGGCCCAGGAAGGCCTTCCATGCCCGGCGACCGGCGGCGATCGACGCCGCCTTGACATGCAGGACGGCCCGCCCGCCCCTGGCGCCGACGAGGTCGATGGACACCCCGTCCACCTCGAACGGGACGTGCTGAAGGGCTCGGTGTTCGGCCAGCTCGGCGGCTGCACGACGGTGCGCCGCCGACCCGGGACGGTCCTGCGGGTCCTGGGTCGGAATCTTCGACGGGCCGAGAGCCCGCGCCGAAGGTGCCCGGTCAGCGAAGGAAGAGGGCCTCGTTGTCGACGTGCCCTCGGTCGCCGGGTGCCGGTCGACGCCGGCGACCAAGGCGACGATCGCGAAGCCGACCCCGACGGCGAGTGCGAGCAGCAGCATCGCCCTTGCCACCGATGGCTCGAGGGGCCGATCGAGCAGCCCACGCAGTCGCTCGATCACCGGGCGCCTCCCACTTCGGAGGCGACGCCGGGCGGCTCCGCGTAGGCAAAGATCGGTGCCGGCTCGCCCTTGAGCTCGGCCAGCGCCGGACTGAACGGACCGACCCTGGAGACGCGGTCGCCGAAATTGCCGTCGATGGTGACGATCTCGCCGCCGAAGACCGACTCGACGATGCCGACGTGGTCCATCGAGTTGACGCCCTCGCCGAACATCACCGCGTCACCGGGCGAAGGGGTAGCGGTCGCGGGTAGGTCCCGCCCACCGTGCTCCTTCACCCAACTGAAGAATCGGCCTGAGTAGGCGTAGGGCGCCGTGCCCCCACCCATCTCGACCCCGGCGTGCTGCCAGACCCAGGCGACGAAGAGGGCGCACCACTCCTCACACGGCCCGTACTTCGTGCAGTTGGAGCCGAGTGGGAACTCGGCTTCGCCGAGCTGGGAGCGGGCGATGCGGACGATGGCCGCGCCGGAGGCACCGCCGCCCGTCGAGGTCGTAGTCGATTCCCCGCACGCCGAGCCCTGCGGGCCTTGCGCCTCGGTGATCTTCCGGCGATGGTGGCCCTTCGACCTGAGCGCCACCGGGACGGCTCCGGTTCCGCCTGCTGCTGCGGTGGCCCCTTCGTGGCCGAAGCCGAATTCGACCGCCCGCGCCATCACTTCGTCGGCGTAGTCGGCGACCCCGTCGGCGCAGGCGCCGTAGTAGTTGCAGGCAGCCTCGTGGTAGGCCTGGTAGGAGCCGCCGGTGGCCGGCGCCCCCATCGTCGTGCGCAGGATCCGCGCGGCGGTGAAGATCGCGTCGGCCGGGTCGAATATGTCGGCACCGCGGCCGTCGGCGTCAACCTTGTACTTCTCCCAGATCGTCGGCACCGAGGGGTCCGGGCTGCATGCCGAGCCCCGGACGTAGGCGATCTCCATCACCCCGGCGCAGCCGGAGGCCGCGACGCCACAGTGCCCGTCGTAGCCGCACTCCTGCACGCCGATCGAGGCGAGGAACGGCCAGGAGATGTCGAATCTGCGGGCCGCCCCCATGAAGATGTGCAGCCGGGCCGGCGGGAACTGCCTCGCGGCGCCGGTCGCCCTCGGCCCCGAGGCGGCGGCGGTCCCGCCGCCTACCAGGCATGGAGCCGTGGCGCCGACCAGGCCGGCGACCGCGGCGACCACCACCGCAGCGACCGTCGCGGGCACCGCCAGCAGGGCGAGCGGCCAGAGCCGATGTCTGGCCGCATTCATCGGCCGCGGCCTTTCTCGTCGACGTCGTCGTCGGAGGCCGGCTTTGGCTTGTCCGACCCGGGCTTCGCCGCAGGCCGGTTGTTCGACCTCGCTGCTCGCCGCCTCCGCTGGTCGTCGGTCAGCGCGTCGCCTAGATCGGGCGACTCGGCAGCGCGTGGCGGCGCCGTCGGCCTCGGCGGTCGTCCGGGCTGGGCCGGGCTCGGCGGTGCCGACGGGCGCGGCACCTTCGACCGTGCGTCGGGCCTTGGCCTCGGCTCAGCGGCGGTCGTCGGCTTCGCCAAGCCGGAGGTCGCCGAACGGCCACCCCTACGCCCGGCTCCTCGCCACCATCCTCCGCGGCCGGCGGCGCGTCGCCGCGGCACACGCCGTGACCGGCGCTCACCATCAGCCTCGGGGCGTCGGCGGTCTTGGTCGCGGTCCTTGGGCCGAGGCTGATCCGGTCGGTCGACCGGTCGGCGCCGACCCTCACCGTGGTCTTTCGCCCGGTCTCCCGGTCGCCGCTCCGGCCGCCATCCGCGCCGGAGCCCCTGCTGGTGCCCGCCCCGGCGATCGGTGTCGCCATCTCGGCCACCGAGCTCGACGTGCCCTCGCTTGCCGCCGACCGGTGCGCCTTGGGTCCGCACCGGGGCGACCCGCTCGCGCCTGTCGGCCTCCCAGCCTCGACCCCGACCGAAGAAGGTGCCACCCGCCCAGGCAATGCCTCGGCGAGCGCCTCGTCCGGTCCTCGCGGCCGGATGGACGATGGTCCGGCTCCCGACCCGCGCGCCCGCGTAGAGCGCCAGCAGGCTCAGGGCCCGGTCCCGGCCCGGCGCCCCCGGTCCGGTCACCGTGCCGACCAATCCGTCGGTCAGCGACCGGCGCCGGATGAAGACGGTCCAGAAGAAGGCGCACTGCAGCCCGAAGGAGAAGAGCCAGCCGAGCTGCGAGGTGGCGGCCGAGATGGCCGCGCAGACCGCCAGCAGGATCGCGAGGATCAGCGAGTAGGCGGCCTTCCGCAGCAGGAGGCCCGCCAACTTCGCCAGCCAGCCTTTGAAGAACTGGTGCCCGCGGCCGGGGACGACGGCGGCGACCAGGGCGACCGGGCTGAAGGCGAGGAGCAGGAGCAGCTCGACCTGGGCGACGATCACCCCGAGGGAGAGCCCACCGAGGAGGAAGAAGGCGCCCAGCTCGGCGAGGAGGATCGCGAAGGCGATCGGCAGGCGCTCGTATTGGCCGCCCTTTTCCATCAAGGCGGCAGCGGGCTTGTCCTGCGGCCCGAGTTGATAGGAGCCGTTCTTCTTGCCCGGGTCGGAGTCGGGCAGCTTGGAGGTGTCGCCGGCTTCGAGCGCTTCCACCTCTTCCTTGCGTTCCTTGGAGCCCGGCGGCATCCGCAGGAGGTGCGGCCCGTATTTCTTCAGGTCGTTGACGCAGGTCTTGCCGTCGGAGCTCACCGTCTGCCCGGATTCGAGCCCCCGTGCCGCCGAGGGCGCGATCGGCTCGACCGAGACCGATTCCGGTTCGTCGGCTTGCCCGGCCGATCCCGACTTGACGCAGTGCTCGAGGCCGCCGAACTCGAGCACCGACCAGGGCTGGGCGACGAGGAGGCCGAAGAGCTGGTCGCCGCCGGCTTCCTTGGCTTCGGCCTGGCTGGTCGGCTCGCCGTCCTTGGCGATCGAGAGGAACGCCCCCGACATCTCGTTCGTCAGGTGTGAGGCGGCGCCGATCGTCTGCCCCGGCTGGAGGACGAAGAAGAAGGCGGCGCAGACATATATGAGGGAGAGCGCGAGCTGGGAGGCGGTCTCCGCGTAGCGGCGTTGGACGAGCGCCTTCCACATCGCCCAGAGCGCCAGGAAGGAGACGGCCAGCACCATCCAGGGCCCGCCGAAGGCGGTGGTGTAGATGGTCTGGATCGCCCGCGAGACCGGTCCGAGCGCGCCGGCGCCGCCCGTCGCGCCCGAACCGTTGACGAGATCGAGGCTGAAGGCGAAGCCGAAGAGTTCGATCAGCAGGTTCGCGAACCAGGAGGTCCCGAGCCAGATGATGTTCGCGAAGAAGAACGCGATCATCGGCAGGAAGCCCGAGACGTCGACGCCGGAGAAGACCCCGGCCGAGATCATCGAGAAGTTCTCGTCGAGTTCGTAGGCGCCGAGGGTCCAGCCACCCTTCAGCCCGGCCAGCGAGCGGCCGGGGCCTACGTTCGCCCAGACGTCGGCGTGGGCGACCACCGCCGGCACCAAACAGAGCCCGGCTGCCAGGGCGATGGCGAGGATGATCCTCCGGCGTCGGCGACCGAGGATCCTGGCGTGGGCCCTCATGCCTCGGCCTCCTCTCGCGGACGACCCTCGCCGGGGTCGTCGACGTGGCCCCGGCGTCGCGGGCGGCCGCGAGCGGGTCGTCCACCTCGCGCGTGCTCGCCACGGGCCCGTCCCGCCTGACCGCCCGAGACATGGCTCCGGGGGGACCTCCGGCCGGGGGTGGTGTCAAGTTCGGCGAGTAGATCCGGGTCCGGGTCGACCTGCACCTCTCCCCAACGCCCGTCGAGGTCGCGCTGGAGGCCGCGGCCGCGCCGATATTCGGTGAGGCGCGAGGCGAGCGCGCCCTCCTCCGGATCGAGGCCGAACTCCTCGAGTCCTCGGGCGGCGGCTCGTGGTGAGTCCTGGCCGAAGAGGAAGGTGGTGCCGACGAGCTGGGCGAGCTCGCCGAGATCCTCGACCTTCTGGGTCGCCAGCAGGACGGTGGCGTTGAACCCCCGCCCGAGCCGGATCAGTTTGTTCAGCAGCGCCCGCCCCTGGGAGGAGGCGAAGAACACCCATCCCTCGTCGAGCAGGACGATCTTGTGCCGGTCGCGGTCCCCGGAGATCAGCTTCAGGGTCGACGCCGCGACCAGCGCCAGCGTCGCCACCGACACCCTCTCGCTGCGGGTGTAGGCGGCGCGGTCGGTACCCGGGTCGGGGAGGTTCAGGCCCGGCATCCGGATCGTGATCAGGCTCGGCCGTCCCTCCGCGTCCTCATCGAGGAGCTTTACCTCGGCGCCGTCCGGATGGGAGAATCCGAGCCGGGCGAGGCCGAAGTCGGCGACCACCTCGAGGGCCTCGGCGGCGTCCGACGCGCCCGGCGCCTCCGACTCGCGCATCCGGGCGACGACTTGGCTCAGGCTTCGCTCGTCGGCGCGCACGGCGTCGCGGACCGCCCTGTCGATCGCCACCTCCCAGGAGGACGGCGGATCGCGGAGCAGCTCCAGCAGATAGGAGGACGCCAGTTCCTCGCGCAGCTCGGGCAGCCCGATCCGCAGCGGATCGAGTTTGCCGCGGTGGACCGGGTCGGCGGAGAGCTCGAGGACCTCGACCTCCTCGTCCGCCAGACCGGACAGCTCGGCGAGCCGGTGGTCGGGCTTCGGATCGAAATCGATCACGAGGCTCCCTCGCAGGAGCCCGGCGTGGGCGATCACCTGGGCGGCGATCGTCTTCCCCGACCCGGGAGTGCCCGAGAAGAGGACGGCCGAGGGGCGCGAGTCGCGCGGCGCCTCGGTGGGGTCGAAGCGGACCGGGCGCCCGGCGACCGGGTCGTAGCCGAGGTAGACGCCGCCCGGCGAGCCGACCGCGGCGGTCGCGATCGGAACACTCGCTGCCACCTGCTCGGTGGTCATCTGGCGGCGGTAGTCAGAGACCGCGCCGCCGTCGGGCCGCGGCAGATGGTCGAGAAAGAGCGCATGCTGGAGACCCCGCGGTCGGTGCAGGACCACCTCGCCGTAGCTCTCGCGGAGCGTCGTTATCCGCGCCTCCAGGGTGTCGGCGTCGGCGGCGCCTACGGCCAACGAGATCGAGGCCCGCAACATCGGCGGCCGCGCCACCGAGGAGAGGATCGCCTCGTACTCGCGCGCCAGCTCCCGGTCCTCCTCGGCGAGCGCGCCGGGGCCGGTCGGCGAGCCCGCGAGTTGCTCCCTGTAGGAGTGCTCGACGTCGAGCACCCGGCGACGCACCTGGGCTAGGGCCTCGCGGTTCCCGACCAGATCGGCATGGAGCACCGCGTCGACCGGCCCCGCCCCTTCGAGCGGCGCGAAAAGGATCTCCGCGGCGCCGGGGAACTCCGCCTCCTCGGCCAGCGAGCCGAGGCAGAGAAAGGCCTGGTGGGAGTCGCCCGCCTCCGACTCGACCACGAGGGACGGCGCCCGGCCGGGGTCCTCGCGCATCGGCGCGTTGACCGGCTCCCGGAGGTCGGATTCAAGCGGCTCGTATAGGACCTCCTCGCCCTCGCCGAGGATCAGCGCGTCGGGTTGCCATTGGCGTTCGAGCTCGGGCTCGCCGAGCCCGCGGACGGCGGCGCGGCGTAAGAGCCACTGGAGGTCCTCAGTGCCGGCTCGCCGCAGCTCGACCACCGACGCCGCCCTGCCGAAGGCGCGGCGCTCGGCCTCGGCGAGCGAGCGCAGCTCGGCGCCCGAGATCGGACTCGCCACACCGACCCCTGCCAGATCCTCCAGCCGGCGGCGCGCCCGCCCGATCGAGCGCAGCGCACCGCCGCCGCGGCGACCCTCGGTGAGGGAGATCGCCAGATAGATCTCGGGAAGGTGGGAGTCGAGCGAGGCGAGCCGCTCCTGCTGGGCCTCCAGATACCCTCGCCAACGAGCGCGGTCGGCGTGCTCGCGGTCGGCCAGCCAGGCCACTTCGGCGGCGTAGCGGTCGGCCGGATATGGGCGGGCGATCCGGTAGATCGAGAGGTCCGCTCCGACCACGGCGATCAGCCGCTCGAGCCGGTGCAGGAGGCCCCACTTGTCTGCGATCGAGAGGAACGGATAGGAGCGCGACTCGACCCGGTAGAGGCCGGCGGCCTCGCCGCCCGGCCCGATCAGGACGTTGGCCCGCGCGTAGCGCAGGGGGAAGCGGATCACGGTCGGACCTCCAGGGTCTGCCCGGGCTTGAGCACGACCCGATGGCACAGGCGCGAGCGCCGGCTGAAGTGGCCCGGTTCCCGGACGGCGAGGTTGCCGCCCCGACGACGCTTCACGATCACCGGCTCGACGAAGCCGACCGAGCCCGGCCCGGTGAGGCGCGCGTGGCGGAGGCGGAGCCCCTTCGCGTCGGGCGCGATCCAGATGGCGGGGCCGAAGCTGCGGCGCACGTCCGCGGGGGGCAGGCCACGGCCCAGCGAGCGCCGCGCGGGCGCCAGCCGGAGGCCCACCCATGAGAGGGCGAAGCGCTCCGGCCGACGACCGTCCGGGGTCGCCTGGGTGGCGGCGGTGGCCACCGCCATCGGCACGACGACCAGCCGGAATGGCCAGTCGAGCGCCCCCAGGAGCACCCCGAGGATGAACGTCCCTGCGGCTGCCGCGGTGGCGGCGAGGAGCCCGGCGGTCCTGTCTGCGATCGCGAGGCCGCCCGCTCCAGCCGCCACCGCCGTGGCCGCAGGGACGAAGAGGGAACCCGAGCCGACGGCGAGGACCGCGACGAGCGAGCCGAGCATCCAGCCCAGCCATCGCAGCGGCACCCCGCCGGGGACCGGCAGCGGCCGGCCCTCCACCTGGTGGATCCGACGCTCGGGGGAGAAGATCCGCTGGTAGGAGCGGACCCCGGTGGTGCGGCCGTCGCTCACGGCAGCACCTGGTGGGCGATGGCTTTCGCCGCGTCGGCCACCTGGCCGGGCGCGAAGACGAACCAGCCGACGACGATCGCCGCGACGAAGAACATCATCAACTCGGTGAAGCGCCGGTTGACGAGGAAGAACAGCGCGAAGATCGCGACGATCCCGGTGTAGAGCTCGCCGGCGTATTCGCGCAGGAGGCCGGCCAGGTTCGAGCCGACCGAGTTGCCCCCGGCCGCGAGCGCCCCGGCGGGCACCAGCAGCGTCGCCGCGATGACGAACGTCGCCGAGAGGGCGATGCGTGCGAGGCGCCTCATGCGACCGCCCCCTCGACGCCGGCGACGTACCAGCGCCCGGCGCGCTCCACCGCCAGCAGGCGATAGGTCAACGGATAGATCGCACCGGTCTCGGGGTCCCGGAGGCTGGCGGCGACGGCGAGGTCGCGTTCGGGCCCTTCGGAGCCGTTGAGCTGGGCGGCGTGCCCGACCGAGGCGACTTCGAGGCCGCCCCCGAGGGGCACCACCGTCGAGCCGGGCGCGACGAGGTAGGAGAGGTCCGAGGCCTTGCCGGCCGAGACATAGGCCGGGATGAACTTCGAGACCAGTTCGCCGATCGCGCCGGCACCGGCTCCGGCGATCGGCCGGGGCCGCTCAGGGTCGGCCCCGGCGGGTGCCGGCACCGCGACTATGGAGGGCGCGCCCAGGGCCGCCACCTCGCCCGCCTCCTGACGGACGATCGGGACGGCCAGATCGAGGGTGCGCGCGTCGCGGAGATCGCAGGAGACGGTGAGGACCCAGCGGCTCTTGCCGACCTTGGCGCTCCTCATCACCTCCGCCTGGGCCACCTCGCCGCCGGCGCCGGGCCGGTGTCCGGCGCCGACATGGGCGCCTTCGGCGAGATAGGCCCGAAGATCTTTCGGGGAGGGAGATTCGAGGTAGGCCCGGGCGAAGCCGACCCCGAGCGCTTCGGCCGCCTGTCCGGGTCCTTCCGAGCCGCCTTGGCCGAGCTGCGCGGGGGCGCGTTCGGGCGATTCGAGGACCGCCGCCCCGCCCCGGATCAGCAGGAGCGCGAGGACCGCCCAGAGGGCGACCCGGCCGACCGGGCGCAGTGCAGCGCCCAGCGGACGGGACCCGACCTCCTTTCCTGCCTCTCGTGAAAAACGTGGAAATGACACCTGACCCGCACCTCCCTGGTCCTCCGTGTCCGCCTTCGTGACGGCTGTCGGGAGAACAGAGGCGTGAGGTCAGTAACTGGTCACAAACGTACTCATCACCCTTTGTGTCTCTTGCCGGAGCAGGCCCACCAAAGGTGAACGGTTCGCGTCCAGGGTGCGCCAGTAAACAACTCGCCAGAGAGGCAGATCGGTGGTATCCATCGCGGTCCCGCACCGGCACTGCATGCGGGCCACGCCCTAGCTCGTCTGGAGACCTTCGGCGAGTTGGTGAAGGACCCACGGTCCGGTCCAGTCGCGCAACTCGTAGTGGACCCAGACGCCTTCTCGGCGGCGGCTCACGATCCCGGCACCGCGGAGGATGGCGAGCTGATGCGAGACGCTCTGCTGACTCACCGGCAGCAGGGAGGCGAGCGCGCTCACCGTCGAGCGGCCGTTGCGCTCTAGGGCCTCGATAAGGCGGATGCGGGTGGGATCGGCAAGGACCCGAAGCATCTCGGCGAGGTCGTCGACGTTCCGGATGGTGGCCGCACCGTCGTCCGGGTCCTGCAAGACCGGGGCTGTCTGATTTTTTGTCGAGACCGGCATCGCTCCTCTGCAATGACAGAGCCGCGAAAGGCCGAAGTGGCCCCCTGACTTCGCGAAAGGAACTTTATGAACCTTTTGGGTCGAGAAGTGCGCGCAAAAAAACGCGTGGGACCCGGCCGGGTCCCACGCGTTGGCTCGACCCTACCTTTCGAGGGCTAGGCCAGGCGGAGCTTCACACCGACCGGCAGCGAATCGGGATCGCCGGTACCGATCCGTCCGGCGTTGAGCCGCCAGAGCCGATTGACCACGGCTGCGATCTCGGAGTTCGAGGCCCCGGGCGGCAGGTACGCCGCCGCGATCGTCCACAGACACTCCCCCGCCGCGACGAGGTGGGTCTTCCTGCCGGCGAGACTGCCCGCGCGGTCGGGTGCCGCCGCCGGAATCACGGCCGGCGGTGACGATGAAGGCTCCGGGGCAGCCGGGACCGCGGGCGCAGGTTCCGGTACGGCCAAGACCTCGGGTGAGGCCGAGGCGGTCGGGTGCGTGCTCTTCTTGGCCAGCGTCGGCGGATGCGGCGTTGGCCCGATGATCGTTTCGTTCTGGACCACCGCTTCGCCGATGGGTGACGGTGAGCTCGGCGCGGGTTCGTAGGTCGGTGGAGACGCTTCCACCCCGTAGCTAGGCGCTTCGACAGGCGGCGGCTCCGTCACCGGCGGCGGCACTTCTTCCACCGGGACCACGACTTCGGCTTCCGGGGAGGGCGGCGTTTCGGCCGCCGGGGTCGGAGTGATTTCGACGCCTTCGAGTTCGGTTTCCTCGACTTCAGGCGCCGGAGCTTCTTCTTCGATTTCGGATTCTTCCGGGCCGACGGATTCTTCGGACAGCGCGGTTTCATCACCACCAAGTTCGTGGCCGACCCCGATTTCGAGGCCCGGAAGGGAACCCGGCGAGGAGGTCCCTTCGCCTTCGGTGTCGCTTTCGTGCTCGGCGAGGGCGAGCGGCGGCGCGAGGCTGCCGAAGACGAGCAGCGCTCCAATCAGGGCGGCGGTCGACCTGATCGTCCGCGTTCGGCGGGCGCCGGTCGCGAAGGTCGGTTTTCGCATATCGAACTCCTTCTGTTCAGTTCCTCGGGTCTACGGCACAGCGATAGGAATGCGGATCGACGGCGTTGTCCGGGGTCAAGGCGACGCCGCCGGTCGGCGTGGTCACCAGGAGCGCTTCGACCTGACCTGGCCGTGAGGTCGACGGATAGACCTGACTCGTGAGCTCGCCTCCGTCGGAGAGGGTGATCCCGGAATGCGTGAACGCGGCTGCGAGCTCGTCGTAGGTCGGCAGGCGCCTACCCGGCCCAGATTGATTTTCCGTGTTCGCACATTCGTGTAACGCACTGCTGAAAGAAAGTGGAGGGCGCGCCGAGATTTCGATGCACGTGTCGTCGGCCGGCAAAGTTCCTTCAGGGCAGCGGACGAGGAACGTTTCTGCCGTCGCGCCGTCGAGGTGATCCGCGTCAACGGCCTGCGGGACCTTCGCCAAGGTGCTCTCCCTGACGGCGGCGCCCGTCACCGAGTTCTTGTGGAAGTTCCGGGCGGTCAATGAGTGAGCCCGCAGATCCTTCCCCGACAGCTTCGTCGCGGCGTAGGAGGTGCCACCGATCGCGACGAACACCGCGATCGTCGCCATCACATTCGCGTAGGAGAGGTGCGGGCGTAGTCGAGCCTTCATCGTCGATCTCCTTCTTCTGCTTGGTTTCAGGCCGTCGGACATGGTCTACCTCTCACGATGACGTCGATCACGTGGCTCTGGCCAGGCTCGAGCGGGAACCCGCCCTCGCCGGGGAGCCTCGCCCGGAACTTGTATTCCTCCTTGCCGCACGTGCGTTTGAAGGGATATTCGATGCTCCAGCGGCCTTCGGGATCGGTTCGGATCGTGCGGAAGGTCGACCATTCATGCGTGAGGCGGACCTGTAGCTCGACCAGCTTTCCCGCGGCCGGGAGTGGCCTCCCCTCCACGTCGCCGCTGAAGATGACCGAGCCGCCGTTCAGGACGTGGGTCGGCGCGACCTTGATCGTGCTGGCGGAGTGGACGAGGACTTCCGCACTCCCTTCGGCGGGCAGGCTGGTCGGCGTACCCGAGTAGACGAAGCGCAGGTGCCGCGACGATTCCGGGGTGACTCCGTAGCTGAAGCCGCCGTCGGAGCCGGTCGTGAGAGTCGCGACCTGGGTTTCGCCCTGCTGTTCCGGGATGGCCTGCCAGACCGCGACCGAAGCGCCGGCAATCGGGTTCCCGGACTTGTCGAGAAGGTGTCCAGAAAATTCCGCCTTCGAGCCGAATTCCACCGTCGCCTGCGAACCGGTTTCGCTTACTTCGTGCTTCTTGACGTGCCGCTTTCCGTGGCGGTGGACGACCTTTTCCACTATGTGGTGAGTGAGGACGGCGGCGTCGACCGTCGTCGGCACCCGCAGCGGCAGGTTGATTTTCATCGGCTGGCCGTCGACCCGGCTTTCGGAGCTTGCCTGGTTCCCCGCCCGGTCGCTGGCGGTGGCCCGCAGCTGGTATTCGCCCGCCGGCAGGCTCGCGTCGTCGATGCGGGTGACTAGTTCGTCGCCTTCGAGGGTGCTCGAAAGCGGCTGCCACACGCCCGATCCGACCCGGCTCATCTCCATTTCGCCGCCTTCGACGCCGGAGAGCTTGTCGGCGAGGTGGACCGCGATGCGCGTCGGATCCTGGGCCGCGATCGGCTCGAATCCGACTTCTGGCGGTTCGGGATCGAACCGCAACCGGGCCGGCACCGAGGCGTTCTGCGATTGGGTGTTCCCGGCCGCGTCCTGGCGCCACATCTGGATTTCCCATTCGCCGGGACCGGGGACGGCGAGTCCGCCGATCGCCGCAACGGAGGGACCGTTGGTGGTGCCGGTCTGGCATTCCTGGGTCCCCACCCGGCAGATCCGCCAGTGCGCCGCGACGATCGGTGCGCGGTCTCCTTCGTCGGGGTTCGCCCAGGCGACGGCGAAGGCATCATGGTTCCGCCAGGCTTCCCCGCCTTCCACGGCGACCGGGACGGCGCCGGGGGGCGTGTTGTCAATCCGCACCGTCGTCGGGCTCGATTCGGCCTGGTTGCCCGCGGCGTCGGTCGCCTTCAAGTCGATCTGCTGGGTCCCTTCTCCGAGCTTCGTCGTGTCGAGGTTGATCGAACCCGACCCGCTCGGGCAGGGGATGCGTTGGGTGTAATCGCACTGACTCCCGGATTCCCCACGCGTGCCTCCGTCGGCGATCACTTGAACGAGCTTCACCCCAGTGTTGTCGGAGGCTTCGTAACCGATGCTCTGGGTCCCGGCCGTCCATTCGCCAGCGAGGAATCCTCCGCCGCCGCTCACCGATACCGACGGCGCGGTTTCGTCGACCACCGTCGCTTCGGAGGTGAAGGTCTCGAGGTAGTTCTGGCCCTTGCCCGAGCAGTATTCGACCGTCGGGGCGCCCATGCACACGACGCGCTGTACCAACTTGGTCGCCCCTCCCAGTTCGTAAAGGGTCGGGCGCGGCCAGCTCGCACCTTGCGCAGCCTTCGCGCTCTTCGGGCACTTCTTGTTCGCCATGACATCGCGGATCGGGTCAGAGCTACCGTCGGGCCGGATCGCGTAGAGCTGCAACGCATACCGGCAGTCACGCCGATGGGCCTCGCCCGACCACTTCAGGTTCGAGAAGGTCGTTTCCGGCGGGGCTTCGAGGACGAAGGCGGATTGTGAGCCCTTCGCCACGTGCCCTTCCCGGGGGACGTTCGCGGTGACGAGGCCACGGAGGCCTGGCCCGAGTGGATTGCAGGCGCGCCGCCACTTCATCCCTCTGGTGGCGAAGTTTTCGAACGCGCCGGAGGAGAATTCGCCGTTCGCCTGGCAGGAGGAGATGGTGAATTCTCCTGCCAGAGCCGACGAAGGCGAGATCGCTGCGAAGGCGCCCGAGACGAGCGCGACGAGGATGACGGCGAGCGCCGCCGCGAGCTTGCGGCCACGGACCCGGGTGCTGGGGGACTGCATCTTCAGGGACCTCCAAATTGGGTTGCTTCGTTCTTCGGCACCGCGGCGGGTTCGGCCGCGGAGGACGACGATTCCGATCCGGAAGAGGACGTGGACGGAGACGACGAGGAAGACGAGGTCGAGGGCGAGGAGGATTCGACCGCCGGGTACTCCGGCGAGGCTGCTTCGAAGCTCTGTTCGGGCGGCGGCGGAGTCGCTTCTTCGACGGCCACTTCTTCCGGTTCGCTCACGGCGGGTTCGACCGCGGTCGCTTCGTGTTCCTTCGACGACGATCCTTCGTGCGGCTGGGCTTCCGAAGGGGTCGACTTAGATGGTTCCGATTCCGCCGCTTCTTCCGTCCCGTAGACAGGTGCGACCACGGGCTCTTCGGCGGGTTCTTCGGCCGGCGGGGGAACGGCGGGTTCTTCGGCCTTCGGCGGGCTCGGTTCTTTCGCGGTTTCTTCGGAGGTGCCGGAGAAGAGGTCCGCCGCCGCCCCGATGGGGTCGACACCTGGCTGGGAGCAGATGGTGGCCGCGCCGCCGCCGATCGCGAGGCAGCCGGCGACGACCGCCGCCACCGTGCCGGGACGCGTCCCGATGAAGGGCGTGGGATCCGGGGCCCGACCGTAGGTCGCCAAGGTCGCCTGCTGCTTTATCTGGGCGCCTCCGCCGAGGACGTGGCGCCTCGCTGAGCCGACCGCTTCACCGACGCGACCCACCACGCGTCCCAAGAGCCCTGGGTGTGCGACTTCGACCGCGACGGGAGGCAGAACCGCCGGCACCTTGTCTTTCCACGCCGCGAGCTCCTCCGAGAAGGCCGAGCACCGGCCGCAATGCTGAAGATGAAGACGAGCGCGCACCGCCTCGCCCGCCGCCGCCAGTCCGCAGGTCAACCGCAACACCAACGACTCACCCTCCGCGCAACCGCCGCCGGTCTGGCGGGTCAATACCTCTCGGGCGTTTCGCATCACCTCTTCGAGGGCCTTCTTCACGGCGCGGTCGCTGATCCCGAGCTGTTCCGCGATTTCCGGACGCCTTCGTCCGGCGGCCCAGAGAACGAAGACCTGGCGCCGCGAGTCCGAGAGCGTCGAGGACACCTGTTCCACAAGGATCTTGAGCTCTGCCTGCTTCTCGATCTCCATCAGGTCGGCGACCGGACCCGGCTCATCGGAGGCCTCTGTCTCCAGCAACGAACCGTTCGGATCCGCCGCCGTCATCCGCGTCTGTCCTTCCAGCTCGTGGACCATCTCTCGGTAGGCGGCGGTCCGCAGCCAAGCATAGATTCGCGGCGGCTCGGTAAATCCGACGGCGTCGGAGTCGGCGAGGAACTTCTGGCATGCCGCCTGCACCGCGTCCTCGACCTCGTCGGGTGATCGATCCGGAAAGCGCTCGGCCAGTTGCCTTCGGAGCATCTGGCCGCGCTGGCGACCAGGCCCGAAATCCTCGAGCAGATGCGGGCGCCGCCCGAGACCAGCCGGGTGAGTGGGAGAGTCCATCACCTCTACAGAGCCGCGAGGCCGAAAAGTGGCCCCCCCTCTTAACAATCCCAGTCTTGCCAACGTCCCTCCCGACAAAACGGCTTCCCACGCCGCCTAAACGTTCAATGAATTCCCACATATGGGAGATCGCAAACCACTTAGCTCGGTAAGAACGATTGAGAAAGCCCGAGTTAAGTAGTCGACCGGTGGACGCTCCAACACGAAGGGCGTGCACCTCATCTGAGAAGGGGCGCCAGCAACGCGCCTCGACGACGGACTCAGCTGTCTGAGCGAGCGATGTCCGGCAGCGAAGGATCCGCTTTCCGGGCGGCCTCGTAGCAACGCTCGTGGAAGCGCTGGACACCCACCTCGTCTCGGGCCGGGGTCCCTTCGGTAGCCACTATCGCCAGACCGTCGCGCACGACCACCACGGGTCGAAAATATTGGCGGAGATGACCGCATCCGGCGCAGCGCATCCCGCTCATCCTCTGACCAGTTCGTCGTAGTGGACCGCGGCGCGGGTGGGAGTGACGGTCCCGTCCCCGGCATTGATCAGCAGTCCAGCCCTCGCCAGCCACTCGACGGCATCGCCGTCCTCCGCCTCGACCCGCAGCGCCGCCGGCCGGCAGGCGATGGCAGCGTCAAGGATCGCGAGCTTGTCCTTGTCCGAGGACACGAACGTATGTTCGCAAACCTCCGTCCGCGCTACAAGTCGTCGCGTCACGGACCGCACGACGCAGCGGCCTCGCAGGTCGCTTTGCATCCACGCCCGATAAGGACCCTTATGTAGAGACGAACCCGGCCGCCGAGGCCTTCGCGATTCAGACTCAGATGTTGCCAGCAGCCCTTAAAGCGCGGGAACTCCACGTCAACCGATCTCGACGTCGAAGCCCCAGATGACGATCGACGTGCTGCCGGACGGCGTCCAACTCAACCCGCCGTCGCCGGTGGGCGGCGGTCTACCGAGCTGGCTGCCGAGGGCGAAGGTCCCGGTCGGCCGCGTGCTCACGGCCGGCGAGACGAGGCCCGCGCTTACGATCCAGGGCGAATCGGTGTCGGTGCATCTCGGGGGCGGGACGCTGCTGGCGACGGCCGCTGGTCCCACCGTGCCCGAGAGGGGCGGAGTCCCCGTGCCTTCGACTAGTCCGCCTCTCGTCCTGACCCTCGCGAAGGCGACGGGACCGTACCGATCGACCCGAGCGACTTCACGGTCACCGGCGACGAGGGGGCAACAGCCGGTCCTTTGCCTCGAGGCATCCGACCGAGGCGGACGGTGTGCCTGCGGATCCAACTTTTCTGGGACATGAGCGAGCAGGAGTTCCGCCGGCGCCCAGAACTCCTACATAATGTAGTCGTGGAGTTCGCCTACGCGCTGATCCTGGTCGCCGTCGTGGCACCATTGGTGGCGGCCCCGCTGTGGCGCCGTCGCGGCGCCGGCGACCCGGCCGACGTCCGCCACGAGGAGCTCGAGGCCCTCAAGGAGGCGAAGTACCGCGAGCTGCGGGACACCGAACTGGACCACGCTGCCGGAAAGCTCTCCGAGGAGGATTACCTGCACCGGCGCGCGACTCTTCGCAGCGAAGCGGCCGAAATCCTCGCGCGGATGGACCCCCAGCCGCCGTCCCGGTCGGTCACGCATGGGTGAGGACGCTCGCTACGTGCCGGCGCTCCGATATCGCGCCCTCACCGCTCTCTACGACCCGGTGGTGCGCCTGACCTCGCGGGAGGGCGCCTTCAAGCGGCGCCTGCTCGAGATCGCCGAGTTGAAGGCCGAGGATCGCGTACTGGACCTCGGCTGCGGGACCGGCACGCTGGCGATCGCGGCCGAACGGGCCCAACCGGGAGCCGAGGTCACCGGGCTCGACGGCGATCCCGAGATACTCGCACGGGCGCGCCAGAAGGCTTCCTCGGCCGGCGCCCATGTCGACTTCGACCAGGGCCATTCGACCGACCTGCCCTACGACGACGGCCGCTTCGACGTCGTCCTCTCGACCCTCTTCTTCCACCATCTGGAGCCTGCCGCCAAGCGTGCGACGGCGGCGGAGATCGCGCGCGTCCTCCGTCCAGGCGGGCGCCTCCTCGTCGCCGACTGGGGTCCCCCTCAAGATGCGCTGATGCGGATCGCGTTCCTCGCGGTCCGCAGCCTCGACGGCTTCGAGCTGACCCGCGAGAACGCGGAGGGTGCCCTGCCTTCGATCTTCACCGACGCCGGGCTGCAGCGGGCGGAGCAGGTGGACCAGCTTCGTACGGCCACCGGGACGATGGCCTTCTACGTCGCCACCGCGCCCCGGCCGAAATAGACCCCATTCGGCCTGCGGCCCGGCGAAGCTCAGCGCAGACCGATCGCGACCGAGGCGATCAAGGTGACCGCCGCCAGGACGATGGTCGCGGGCCGGCCGAAGGAGGTCTGCCGCGGCTGCGCACGGTAGGGCAGGATCATCTGCCTGCCGAGGACGAACGCGGCCAGGCTTCCAGCCAGAAGTAGCCCCGAGCCGTCCAGACCCTCGACCAGCGCCAGGACCAGCGCCACCAACCCGATCGCCAGGCAGAGCGCCGCTTCGATCAGCTGGGTCGGCACCCGTCGGATCCCGACACAACGGTCCGACGACCAGATCCCCCAGCGGGACGCGGTGGGCCGGCCGTAGCAGCAGCCCGCCAGGAAGCAGCCCGGTCTGCCGACGGCCATCCCGAGCATCAGCCCCGGGGCGGTGGCATCGAGATAGGCGCCCGCGTGGATCGCCGACCCGCTCAGGAGAACGATGCCGGCCGCGATCCCACCTCCGAGGATCGCGCCCTGGACACACCAGCCGTCGAACCGCCGCCCGTGCTGGACGACGACGTACCAGGCCTTCGCGCCCGCACAACCGGCGACGACCGCCGCGGCCGACACGAAGAGCGCCGCACCGATGTCCTCTCCGGCACGCGAGAGGAGGAGCCCCTGCACGACGAGGCCCACGAGGACGCCCAGGCCGACCAGCACCCCCCAGCTCACCGGATGCACCCCGGGGATCGGCGCCCAGGGGCGTATCTGGCTGGCTAGTCTCTCGGTCCGGGCCGCACGGGGCCGGACTCTCCGCGGCCACAAGACGTGACCGGATCCCTCCGCCGCCGCAAGAGCATGGAGCGGACGGCTCCGGCAGAGCCTCGCGGATGGTGCCGCGGTGACCTCCCACTCGCCGGGATTCATCCCTCGGACCTCGGTGGTCACCGCGACCGGACCGGAGCCCGGGACGACGCCCTCCACCATCTGTGCCTGGACGAATCTGTCGCCCGCGCGCGGCTTGCCCTTGACGTCCAGCCGCCTTCCGGTGAAGGAGATGGTCAGCGAGCGAGGGGCGCCCTCCCCCTCTCCCGGATCGAACCAGCAGGTCGGCCGCAGGACCTCGGCCAGGACCTCCCGACGCCAGCCGCCACGGTCCTCCGCCTTGGTGCCCGCCGCCGGGCGCTCGGCGCGCGTGGTCGTCGGCTTCGGCGGATTGGGGCGATTCGATTTCCGCCTCGCGGCCCCACCCTTCTTGCGCACCCCGGACCTTCCGCGCTTCGACATCTCCTGCCTACGTCTCCACACGCGACTCGCGGCCGAGCCGGGCCGCGGCCAGTCCCGAGACGCGCCGGCGGCGCGCCTCGGGTGCGGGCCAGATCGCGATCAGGCCACCGACCGCGGCGACCCCGGCGCCGATCCAGAGCCAGACGACGAAGGGGAAGACGTTGATCCGAAATTCTGCGGGCGGCGGGTCGGCCATGTAGCGCCGCTGCACGACATTGATGGCCATGCCCTCGAGCGAGCTGAGCTGGGCGCCGACGCGCGGGTCGTTCGCCGGGAGTTTGGCGGCGAGTCGGTCGAGGCGGCGATCGAATCCCGTTATGAACGGTTCGAAGCGGCTGAGGTCCGGGTTCATCGCCGTCCAGAGGTCGCGCTCGACGCCCGTCTGACGGCCGATCTGGCTGTTAACGGTGCCTTCGAAGAAGCCCCGCAGCGCGGCCCCTTCGCTCGGCGCGGCGGTCGAGTAGTAGAGGCGGGCCGGGTGCAGCGTCGTCACCGGCCTGCCGTCCTGGGTGACCTTCACCACCGAGCCGAGCGCCAGCCGCTGTTCGGCCTGGTCGACCGAGACGGTCGGCCGCGTGTAGGTGAATCGATAGCCGCCGACCTGCGTGCTCTGGCCGCGACCGAGGCGCACGATGGCACCGGACTGGAAGCTCGAGGAGGCGGCGACGGCGACGAAGAGGATCGCGATCCCGGCGTGGGCGATGTAGCCGCCGTAACGGCGCCGGTTCCGCACGACCATGCCTCCCAGCGCCGCCGCATATGAGCCGCCGACCAGCGAGCGGCGGGCCGCTGCTCCGCGCGCGAACTCCCCGACGATCCCGGCGAGCGCGAAGGCGGCGCAGACGAAGGTGAGCAAGGCGAGCGGCTTCGAGCCGGCATCGGTGAACGCGAGCAGGGCGAGCCCGACGAGCAGCGCGACCAAGGCCGGGACGGCCAGCAGCCGCCTGAGCTCGCCGCGGCTGACGCGTCCCCAGGCCAACAGCGGGCCGATGCCGGTGAACAGCACCAGGAGGATCCCCAACGGCGCCGCGTAGCGGTCGAACCAGGGGGCGGCGAGCGAGGCCTTCTGACCCGTCGCAGCCTCCGAGATGAGCGGGAAGAAGGTGCCCCAGAAGACGACAGCCGCGAGCCCCACCAGGAGCAGATTGTTGATGAGGAAGACCGCCTCCCGCGAGGCGAGCGATTCGATCCGCTTGACGGCGCGCAGTTCGTCGAGCCGGGAGACGATCAAGAGCGTCGAGCCGATCACGACGACGGCGATCAGGCCGAGCAGCGGAGCGCCCACGGTCGACGCGCCGAAGGCGTGGATCGACTGCAACGCGCCGGAGCGCACCAGGAAGGTGCCGAGCAGTGCCAGGCTGAAGGTCGCGCAGATCAGGACGACGTTCCAGGTGCGGAGGATCCCGCGCTTCTCCTGGACGATGCTGGAGTGCAGGAACGCCGTCCCGACCAGCCAGGGCATCAGCGCCGCGTTCTCGACCGGGTCCCAGGCCCAGTAGCCGCCCCAGCCGAGTACCGAGTAGGACCAGCGCGAGCCGAAGATGAGGCCGAGGCCGAGGAAGACCCAGGCGATCAGGGCGAAGCGCCGGGTCGAGCGAAGCCAGGAGGCGTCGAGGCGCCGCGTGATCAGGGCCCCGATCGCGAAGGCGAAAGGGATCGCGAAGCCGACATAGCCCGAGTAGAGGAGCGGGGGGTGCATCGCCATCTCCGGATAACGGAGCAGTGGCTCGAGCCCGAAACCCTGCGCGGGCGCAGGGTCGAGCCGGGCGAACGGGTTGGCGTCGAACAGCATCAGCCCGGTGAAGAAGGACGCCAGCCCGGCCAGCACCGCGGTCGCCCACGGAACGATCTCCCGATGGCGGTTGCGAGTCCTTCTCAGGGCCAGCGAGGTGGCCAGCGAGAGCACCCACGCAAACAGGAGCAGCGAGCCCTCCTGGCTGGAGTACATGCCGACCAGGCGGTAGAAGAGCGGCGTCGTCGTCGAGGTGTAGTCGGCCGCTAGCTTCAGCGAGAAATCGGTGTCGACGAAGGCGACCTCGACGGCGAGGATGCAGAGCGTCAGCAGACCGCCGAGCACGTAGACGGCGCGGCGGGAGGACTCGACGAAGCGGCGGTCGCCGCGGGTGCCCCACAGCGCCGCCGCGGTCGCGAAGAGCGCCGTCGGGAAGGCGAGGACGAGGGCTACGGCGCCGAGCTCGATCACGCCCGGCGCCTCATCGCCCGAGCACGGGGCCGGTCCCGTCGGGTTCGCCTTCGGCCCTGAACTTCGAGGGGCATTTGGTGGTCAGCGTGTTCGGTTCGCCGACGAACCGCGGGCCCGCCTCGCGGACCGTGACGACCACCGCGCGGCCGACCCGGAACGGGTCGGGGACCGAGCCGGCGTAGCGGACGGGGACCGAGACCGCGGCCCGCTTCGGATCGCGGATGCGGAAGAAGAGGGTGTCGCCGGCACGGTGCGCCGAGGTCACGGTTCCGGCCAGCTCGTAGCTCTGGCCCGGACGGGCCATCGCCAGGAGCTGTCCGGCCGTGACGTCGGAAGCCGACGCGTTGAAGCTGGTGTAGGCGAGGGCCACCGAGAGGAGAACGGCGGTGGCGAGTGCGGCGGCGAGCCGAAAGTTGCGCTTCCGAGTGGGATTCAAGAGGAGCCGGAACTATACTCCTACGCAACGTAGGAGTATGTCCTCGATGAGTTAGCTCCCTCCCGCCGCCGATGAACTTGCCACAACCGAGACGTCGCGGCGTCCGCCCTCCCCGCTTCGGGTGAAAGGGGGGTCGCGATTGGAGGCCATGAGGTGGCTTCTGGCCGTCACTGCGCTGGCCGCAGGAGCGCTGCTCTTCGCCGAGGGGCGATTGGCCTTCCGCGTCGTCGGGATCCTGGTGGGCGTGGTGGCCATCCTGCTGGCGCCGGTGGGCCCGCTCTCCTGAGGTGCCCGGCTTCAGCCCGGTCTGGCGTCGGCGAGGCCGGATTCGATCCAGGGCAGGAGCGTCCGCGCGAAGGTCGCCGTCAGGTGGCTTTTGTCGCGATACACGAGGGCGTTGCCGATCACCGCTCGGCACAGCTCTCCCGGGCAGATCTCGGCGGTGAGATCGATCAGGTGGGCCCCGGGGACCACGGCGGTGGCGCGCCTGTCGAATTCGCGACTCCATTCCTGCGGCTCCTTGAAGGCGCAGGACTGCAGGTGCTGGAGGTTTTCGGATACGCAGCTGGGGACGTCGCTCGAGGAGGCCGGGGTATCGCGGATGACGACGGTGTCCGGGCCGGCGGCCCGGATGCGTTCCAGCGTCTTTTCGTACCCCTTCTGCAATGCGTTGGCGTTGGCGGCACCCGAGAGTTCTTCGCCGTCTTCACCGTAGGCGGTGTAGGCCGTGTCGCCGCTCATCACGACCGTCACCGAACCGTCGCCTTCTTCGATCCGCTTCAACGCGGTCTCGCGCCAGACGTCGCACTGCGAGTACTCGCGGTCGGCGACCATGCTGCGGATCTTCACCTCGCCCGGCGTGCATTCGGCCTTGGTCAGGGCGATCAGACGCCACCGGTGCTCTTCGGCGATCGCTTGGAGCGGCGGGAAGTACTGCATCGCGTGCGAGTCGCCGAAGAGGATCACGGTCCGTTCACCGCGGGGGTCACCGTAGAGACAGCGATTGGAGTTGGTGCCGGTGATCCCGACCAGGCAGCCGTCGTAGAATACCCGCGAGCGGTCGGCGCGGGCGCGCAGCGGGTTCGGCCGCACCGCCGAGGCGGTCTGCTGTGGCTGCGGCTGTTCGGGCAGTGCGGCGGCTCCCGTGACATCGCCGGCCGCGGCGGTGCGGAAGGAGGGCTGGAGGCTCGAGACGGCGATGCCGCTGGAGACGGCGACCGCGGTGCATGCGGCGCCGAGCAGGATCGCCCGGTTCGGCAGTCGAGTCAGGCTGCCGGCGCGGCGCACCGGATCCTCGATCAACAGGTGGCTGGCGTAGGAGGGGACCCAGGCGACGGCGACGACCGAGAGCCCGGCGGCGACCGAGAGCGGGCCGAAGAGCGCCGCGGCGAAGATCAGGAACGGCCAGTGCCAGAGGTACCAGGAGTAGGAGACGCGGCCGACGTGGCGGACCGGCCCCAGCGAGAGCAGCCAGGCCGGGGCGCCCGCCCGCTGCGCGTAGACCGAGGAGCCGGCGAGGATCAGCGCCGCGGCGCCGAGGGTCGGGACCAGGGCGGCGACGCCCGGGAAAGGGGTCGTCGCAGTGAAGGCGAGCGAGGCGTAGACGATCGCCGCCAACCCGAGCCAGCCGATCGCTGCCGCGCCGTGGCGTGGCAGCTTGACCGCGCCGAGCAGCGCCAGCAGCGCCCCCAGCGCCAGCTCCCAGGCGCGACCGAAGGTCGAGAAATAGGCGGCCGCCGGGGTCGCGTCGGTGAGCAGGATGCCGGTGACGAGCGAGGCGGCGAAGACGAGGGCGACGGTCACCATCAGGATCGGCCGCACCTTGCGGCCGCGCCTCCGGAACCACCAGGTGACGGCCAGCATCAGCGCCGGCCAGACGAGGTAGAACTGCTCCTCGATCGCCAGCGACCAGAGGTGGAGGACCGGGCTCGGTTCGAGCCCCTGGGCGAAGTAGTCGACCGACTGCGCGGCGAAGTGCCAGTTGGCGACGTAGAGCGCCGAGGCGACGATGTCGCCGGAGATTTCGGTCGCCCGCAACGGCGAGAAGATGACGATCGAGAGCACGCCGACGGTCGCCAGGAGCACCGCCGAGAGCGGCAGCAGCCGCTTCGCGCGGCGGGCGTAGAAGCCGCGCAGCGAGACCGTCCCCCGCTCCTCCATCTCGCTTTAGCAGCAGGCGGGTGATGAGGAAGCCGGAGATGACGAAGAAGACGTCGACGCCGACGTAGCCGCCGGCCAGGAAGGGCACGCCTGCGTGACTCAGGAGGACGGCGACGATCGCGATCGCCCGCAGGCCCTCGACATCGGGGCGGAAGCCACGGCTCCCGGGCTCGTCGTGGAGCGGCGTGTGCCCCTCCCCCCGCCGCGGGCCCGGGGGGCTTTTTTCCGCCCGCTGCCGCCGGCGGAACAGGGCCTTCAGGTGGACTCTCAGTTTCGGACTCATCGTCGATCCGGCCGATTGACTCCAGGTAGGACGGTGGTGTGCCCGCCTTCCTGAGGTGCCCTCACCGCTGCGGGCGGATTTCTCCGCCTTCCCCGGTGCCGACGACCTTGCCGCTTCGCGCCGCCGCGACGTCTTCGTCGAGCTCGCCTTCGTCGATGACGCCGATCACATGCGCGACGACCCGGCCTCGCGCGCTGATGAAGTAGGTCTCCGGGATCCCCGTCACACCGTATTTGCGGGCGGTGTCGTTGCTCGGCTCGCGGATCGTCGGGTAGGTGAGGTGGTAGCTCCCGATGAAGGCGCGGGCATCACCCGTGAGATCCTGCATGTCGAGGCCGAGGAAGAGGACGCCCTGCGGTCCGAAGCGCTTCCAGCCGGCCCGGAGGATCGGCGCCTCTTCGCGGCAAGGGATGCACCACGAGGCCCAGAAGTTGAGAACGACCGGAATGCCGCGGAGCTCGCGCAGGCCGAGCTTGCCGTCGGCCAGGGCGGGTCCGACGGCGCCGGCGAGCCCGTTCGGCAGCTCGCCCCGATCGAGGACGACATCTTCGAATTCCGGAGCGGACGGAGCCGTTCCCTTCGCGAGGCTTTCGTCGATGCTTCGGTTGGTCGCCTTGCTCAGCAGGCCGTAGGCCAAGAGGGCGACGAACAGCAGGACGACGACGATCGCGACCCCCCGGGACAGGCGACCACGGACGGCACGACCTGCGGGAGCTGTGGGTGGCGTGGGTGGCGCTGCCCGGTCAGACATCTCGGGATCGATACTACAAATCGTAGGAGTTTGGCCCCGGGAGAGCTGGAGGAAACGACGGTCTAGCCGACGTAGATCGGGGTCCCGACTTCCACCTGGTCGTAGAGCCTCTTGACGTCAGCGATCGACATGCGAACGCAACCGTGGGATGCGGCGCTGCCGAGCGATTCGACCTCTTCGGTGCCATGGATTCCGGCACCTTCGTAGAAGCCCATCCACCGGGCCTTGATCGGGTCCGCCGGCCCGGGCTGGATCGTCTTGCCGGCGAGGGCGCCGGCCCATGCGGATTCCGGCACGTGCCAGACCGGGTTTTCTTCCATCACCTCGATCGCGTAGAGCCCTTCCGGCGTTTCGAGCCCTTCGCGGCCGACCGCGACCGTGAAGGTCTCGGCCGGCTTCAGGTCCTTCCACAGACGTAGCGTGAAGGTGGCGCGGTCCAACGTCAGATAGGACGGATACCGGGAGCCGAGTTCCCCCGCCGTCACTTCCGGCGCGGTCCCGTGGACGACGGCGGCGACGGCATCGCCCCCACCTCTCTCCACCGCCCTTTCGAGCTCGGAGGTCAGCCGGTTGTCCCGTAGCTTGCGGCCGGGCTTCGCTGCGACGATCTTGAGTGAGTCGGCGCCCGGCTCGACCGAGGCGTCGACCGGTTCGCGGTCGAGGTCGGCGGCGATCCGGCGGACGAAGGCGTTGATCGCCGGATGCGAGTATTCGACGTCGGCGGCGATCGAGTCGTCGACTTCGCCGCCGGTCACCTCGCGGACGAGTCTGCCTGGCAGGCCACCGCCCTGGCCCGCCGCGACGGCCCGGCGCACCGCGCGGGACACGTCGACGCGAACCTTGAGCTGACCAGCCGACAGCGACCAGCTCCGACCCTGGTAGGTGACCGTGAGCGAATGCCGACGCGGGGCGAGGAGTTGTCGACGCAACGCCGATTCGGCTTCGCCGGTGCTCATGCCGCCGACATCGAGGCCGGCCACGGCCACCCCCTCGGCGATCTTGCCCTTCTGCGAGCTGTCGTAGGTGTACGCGGCCACCGCGGCAAGCCCGACCACGATCACCACGACGGCGACGATTCGCGATCTTCGGCCCATCATCCCGGCTCAGGCGCTGATCGCGCGGCGTCCCAACAGCGCCCACTTTTCTTCGAATTCGGCCTTCGTCCAGGTCATCCGCTCCCCGGTCAGGGGATCGTTGACGATCAGGCGACCGCCGGTCAGTCCGCGCAGCAGCACCGTGTGCTCGCCCCAGTTCACCGTAACCGGCTCGCCGCGCGGGCCGCGCCAGGTTTCGTAGGGGCCGTCAGCCAGCGCGGTCCAGGCCAGGACGGCGTGGCCAGAGAGGAGTCGGCGGTAGATCACCGCAGGCTGGGTGCCGCTGAGGTTCACCGCTTCGACCCAGCGGTCCGCGAGCGCGATCAGGGGTTTCCCGTAGACGCCGAAGCCGCCGGCTACGCCACCGCCTTCGACGCGGCCGACGAAGCCCTGGTTCGGATCTCCCCAGACTTTCGTGCCGTCCGGGGCGGTACGCGGATCGAGGGGCCCGTCGCGACGGAGCTTGCTTTGCAGAGATCGCTGGGTCTGCTCGACGCCGCGGGTTGCGAGCAGCATCTGCAGGGCGGCGGTCTCACAGTTGTTCGGGTACACCTGCTTGACCACCGGCGCCCGGATCCTCACGGAGACCGGTCGCTCGACGACGCTCACGCTTCCGCTGTCGGACGCCAGCCTCCCGGCGAGCTCGCGACGCGCCGACCGTCGGTCGAGACGGTAGGTGATCCTGGCATCGCCTCGCACCGCGACCCGCTGGGAGGGGACCGGCAGGGGACGGCTTCCCGCGACGATCCGGCGGGCCTCCGCCTCGGTCAGGCTGAGACTGCGGCCGCCAGGGACGCTCAGGATGACGCCGCCCCGGGCGGTGGCCGCGTCGGTCCCGGGGCGGGGCAGAAGCAGGAAGGTCAGCACGCCACCGAGGGCCAGCAGGAGGCTGACCGCGGCGACCGCACGGCGACGGCGAATCACCTGCGGCTCCCTCCTCATCGCCGGCCTTCGACGATCCCGCCCTCGTGCTCGGCGAGCTCGAGGTCGATCTCGGTGAACCCGGCCTCGGCGAGCGCCTCGCACCACCACTGGCCGGAGGCCGGCCTCTCCCAGCGGCCCGTGAGCAGACGCGCGGCGTTGCGGATCAGCCGCCAGACGCCGGCGGGGCCCCTGCCGAGCAGAACCTTCACCTTCGCCTTGACCACGGCCCGGTCCCGGTCGTCGGTCAGGGCAACCTTGAACATCATGTCGCCAAGTACGAGCCTCCCGCCCGGGCGCAGGATGCGATGCAGCTCGGCCAGGGCGACCAGCTTCTCGGTGTGGCCGAGGTGGTGCAGGCAGTAGTTGCTGATCACCACGTCGACCGAGCCGCTGACCAGCGGCAGGCTCACTGCCGAGGCGACGACCGGCTCGATGTTGTGCCGCTCGGCGCTCAGCGCCTTGGTCGCCAGATAGCCGCACATCTGGGGGCTGATGTCGATCGCCCAGACCCGCTCGGCGACCTCCGCCGCGGGCAGGGTCAGGAGGCCGGTCCCGGCGCCGATGTCGGCGACGATCTCGCCGCTCTCGATCTCGGCGCGTTCGAGGATCCGGTCGCGGATGGCCTGGAATCCGTCGGTCCTGGCGACGAGCTCGGCCTGCGCCACGTAGCGGTCCCAGTTCTTCTCGGCGAGGACGGGCATTTCGCTACTGTATCCTACACCCTGTAGGAGTAGGGCCGGTGGCTTAGACGTCGAAAGGGAGGACGATGCCCGACATGGACCAGAGTGCGGAGCGGGTTTCGATCCTCCGGCGGTCTGCTTCCGCCTGTCTCTATTCACCCAGCTCCGTCTACCTGACGGGCGCGAGCCTGGGGATCGTCGTGGCCACCCTGATCCTGCTCGCGCTCGGAAGCGTCTGGATGGGGGGCGCCTAGATGGACTTCGACTGGCTGCGAAGGCGGCATCCGTCGAGACCGCAGCACGTTCGTCGACCCAGACCCGCCCTCGAGGTCAAGCCGTCGTTCTCCGGCCCCGCAGTCGTCGTCGAGCGCCTGGATGAGGATCCGCAGGGTCGAGCGATCATCGCCGAGCTCAGCGATCGGTACGAGGTAGGCGATCTCGACGGTGTCGGCAAGCGCTTCCGGATCGTCGTCGACGATGCCTTCGAGAGCGACGAGGCGGTGGTCCGGCTGGCCTCGCAGCTCGACGAGATTGACCCCGAATGGCAGCGGTACCTGTCATGGCCCAGGTCGGCAGATCGACTGCGTCCTGGAGGATAGTCCGACACGCCGTAGTACAAGTCTGTATATTGCCGCGTCAAAGCTATGCCGAATCCGCGCCTGAATGACGCGGAACGGGGGAACCACAGGGGCCACATCGGCCCCGCGGGGCGAATCGGACATTTGAGTCCGTAGCGCGATCTCTTTCAGCGCGAGCCCGTCAGCTAACTCCGTAGGCCGACGAAGGAGATGGTCTTGCTTTCAAAGAGAACTCGGCTGGGAGGGGCACTGGCTCTCGTCCTCCTCGCCTTACTGATCAACACCGGCGGCGCCTCGGCCGCCTGCAACCAGTTCGGTGGCGTCTCGGCCGGCCAGGATCCCTGCGCGCCGGAAACCTCGACCGAAGCGCCGCCTGTCGCCGCCGTGCCGGGAACGACGCCCGTCCCCACCGTGCCGGGAGCCAGGGCGAAGCTGGTCGAAGGCATGGCGATCGCACCGGCGAGCGCCCCTCCCGCCGTGAAGAAGGTGATCGAATGGGCGAACCGGATCCGCACCAAGCCCTACGTCTGGGGTGGCGGGCACGGCAAATGGTGGGACACTGGCTATGACTGCTCGGGTGCGGTCAGCTACGCCCTGCGGGGCGGCGGGCTGATCACCTCGCCACTCGACTCGACCGGCCTGATGAGCTGGGGCGAACCTGAAGCCGGCAGGTGGATCTCCGTCTACGCCAATGCCGGCCACACCTACGCGGTGATCGCCGGGCTGCGCTGGGACACCGCCGGCTCGGCCGACGGCACCGGTCCGCGCTGGTACGCGGACACGGCCTCGGTCGTGTCGGGGAAGTTGGCCGTACGCCACCCGCTCGGCTACTGATCCGAGACGCGCACACGATGCTTCTGGAGCCACGCCGGAAGACGCGAGGTCCTCCACCCCTCCCGCCTGTCCGCGAGCCCACCTCGGCGCCTCCGACGTCCACTCCTCACCGGGTGCCGGAGATGCCAACCCAGTACCGCGGCGGAGTGCCGTGCCTGGCTACTATGCTGTGTAGAAGATGAAGTCCCAGCCCCATTCCTCGGCCCGACCCGCGCTTCGATGATCGGTGGCCCTGGCCTCGGTCTCGCCTTCGCCGCCGGCTTCGTGTCCTTCGTCTCTCCCTGCTGCTTGCCTCTGGTACCCGGCTATCTGGCAACGGTCACCGGCGCCCCCGGCGGAGGCCAACGCGATCGCCGCTTCGATCCTCAGGTCCTGGGCCGCAGCCTCCTCTTCGTCCTCAGCTTTTCGAGCATCTTCGTCCTCCTCGGGTTGAGCGCCACCGCGCTCGGCGCCTTCCTGTTCACCAATAAGCCGACCCTGGAACGAGTCGGCGGTCTGGCGATCATCGCGATGGGTTTGCTGATGATCGGTTCGGTCTTCGTCGTGCGGCTCAACCGCGACTGGCGCCCGAACTGGCTATCCGAACGCGCCGGTCGTGGCGGGCCGGTGACGGTTGGCGCTGCCTTTGCCCTGGCCTGGACGCCCTGCGTCGGTCCGACGCTGGGGGCAATCCTGGGCCTGGCCGCGGCGGGCCAGTCGACCGGGGAGGCCGCCCTCCTGCTCACCGTCTACTCGGCCGGGCTGGCGGTGCCGTTCCTGCTCTCCGCGATCGCCTTCGACGCGGCGCAAGGGAGCCTCGGCTTCATCAAGCGCCATTACACCGCTATCCAGGTGGGCGCCGGCGTGCTTCTGTTGACGACCGGGGTTCTGGTGATCAGCGGTGAGCTGTTTCGGCTCAATATCGAGGCACAGCACCTCCTCGGTCGCTTCGGCCTCAACTTTTTCCAGTCGGTCTAGAGCAGGCGCGTAGCAGCGCCCAGGATGTGCTGAACAGGCGCCCCCGACGCGCTTGTGCCTACGCTCATCCGTAGGCACGACCGGACGAAAGGACGGGCACTCGACCTTCTTCTGGAGCGTCCAGCCGGAGGCGGCACGGCCCATGCGCTTCGCTCCCGACCGAATCGGCATGGCGACGTCGCGCCGGCCGACAACACTCGGTTCGAGGTGGTCGCGGATCTCGGACGGACTGTCGGCTTGCCTCCCAGCCATTGCCCGGGCCGGCTCTATCTACTACACTTAGTCGTACGAAGGAGTCGTTCACCGCCGCGAAGGAGAAAGCATGGCGAGCATTGCCCCGATACTGACCCCGCTGGCGCTCTTGGCCTGTCCGATCGGCATGGGCCTGATGATGTTCTTCATGGGCAAGGGCATGATGGGCGGCAAGAAGGACGAGGGCACCGACGAGTCCTCCGTCGCCGAACTGCGCGAGGAGCAGCGGCGCCTGTCCGCCGAGGTGGAGCGCCTGGAGCGCGAGCGCGGAGAGGACCAGGCCGACCGCGAGCCGGTCGGGCGACTGTGACGACGGCCCTCTTCATCCTGGCCGTCGTCGCGGCGGCATCGGTCTGCCCGGCGCTGATGTGGTGGAACGCCTGTCGCGGACGCCGAGGCTGCCTCCCCGGTCGGAGAACCGAGACCAGAGGCGCAGATGAGCTCGAGTCCTTGCGGCGACGGCAGGCGGAGCTGACCGACCGGATCGGCGAGCTGGCGCAGAAGACGCCGACCTCGACCCGGTGATCAGCGCTTGCACCTGGGGCTGAGCGGCACCGCCCCCTCCGCCGCGGGAATCTGATCGAACCTGCACCAGGTGAGGCGCCGGGTCCGCAGGTCGGCGATGGCGAAGAATGGATATCGGACGGCGCCGGCCCGTGCCGTGCATCGGTAGGGGCGCCGGCTTCCTTGCCGGGATCGACCGCCATGCAGCTCACGCCCCGGGTCGGACCGGCGAGTTCGTGGCGCCGGACGCGGCCACGCACGTCGGCGGCTATCGCCCGTTCGAGGCCGACTGCCGGAGGGACGCCGGCATGCAGCTTCGAGGAATGCGGCGCCTGATCGTGGAGGACTCCCCTTCGCACCCGTTCGCCGGCCCTCAGGAGTGCGGCCGCGTTCCCGTCGGAGGAGTTGCCCGAACCTCCCACCACGATGATCAGCACGACCGCGGCCGCTCCGAAGCCGGCCACCGTCAGCAACCAGCGAAGCCACAGCGGCATCCCTCGCGTCATTCCACCCTTCAATCTACGACAATCCATAGGAGATGAAGCTGTCCTCCCGCGCCCCGCTCATCCTGGCGACTCTCCTTCTGGCGCTGGTCGCGATGGCGCTCGAGGCCGCGCCGGCGGCCGCCCACGCCGCCTTCCTCGAGTCGACGCCCGCGCCCGGCCGGCGGGTCGAGGACAGCCCGAGGGAGATCAGGCTCGAGTTCACCGAGGGGCTGAACCGAAGTCTGAGCAAGGCGACGATCACCGACCTGAGGACCGGCAGGAAGATCGCCGCGAAGACCCTCGCCGGACCGAGCCGCGACCTGGTCCTGCAACCGGCCGCCGCGCTGCCGACCGCGGCCTACCGCGTCGACTGGTTCAGTGTCTCCACCGACGATGGCCACCCACTCGAGGGCTCGTTCAGCTTCGGCGTCCGCGCCGCCGCCGTCGGGGGTGCGCACGTCGTCGAGCAGGATCCGCTGGCCCGGGACGGATGGCTCCGCATCGCCCTGCGGGCGATCTTCTACGGCGCCCTGCTCTTCTTCGCGGGCGGCCTCCTCAACGCCGCCGCGCTCTCGGGCCGCGAGGGCCGGGCGCGTTGGCTGCTGCCGCCGGGCGAGCTGCGCCTGGCGCTCGACGCGGCCGGGGAGAACCCCGACTCGACCGTCACCGCGATCTGGCGGCGGACCATCAGCGCGGGCTGGCTGGCCGCGGCCACGGGCGCCGCGGTCGCGGTCGCCGAAGCGGCCGACGCCGCCGGGGGGCTCGACCCCACCGGCCTAAACGACTACCTGCTGACCAACACCGCCGGCCTCGGCCGCGTCGCGACCGCGGTGGCCCTGGCGCTGGCCGCCCTCCTTGCCGCCCGGATGCCGCGGTCGGCAGCGCTCGCCTGCGCCGCTGCCTTCGCCGCGATCGCCTTCAGCGGGCACGCGAACTCCGCCGACCCACGGGCCCTCGCGGTATCGGCCGACTGGGTCCATCTGCTCGCCGCCGCGGTCTGGATCGGCGGCATCGCCCAGATCGTGGTCACCTGGGCCCGTCCGGCGATGCGCGGCAGCGAGGAATTGCGCGGCGCGGTGATGCGAGGGGTCCTGCGTCCGTTCGGGCGCGTCGCCCTCCCGGCCTTCCTGGTCGTCGTCGCCAGCGGGCTGACCAGCGCCCTGATCGAGCTCGGGAGCCCCCAGGCCCTGTGGCAGACCGCCTACGGGCGGACCCTGGCGGTGAAGATGGGCCTGGTCGGGTCGATCGCGGTGTTCAGCTACCTCCACGCCCTCCGCCTCCGTCCCCGCCTCCTGGCCGCCGACCCCCACCCCGATCCCGGGCAGGAGAGACTCCACTGGCGCCTCCTTCGCGGTGAGCCCGCGATCGGGGCGGTCGTGCTCATCGTCGCCGCCCTCCTGGTCGCCTATCCGCTGCCGCCGCGACAGTTGAGCGGCGCCGAGGGAGCGGCGGCGCTCGCCTCACCCTGCCGGCCGTCCTGTCCGCTTCCGAAGCTGAGGGCGGACCAGCTGGCCGTGGCCGAGGCGGCCGGCTCCTCGATCGTCGCCGCATGGGTGCGACAGGGACCCGCGGGCCTCGAGGGCACGTTGCGCCTCTTCGACACCGAACTCAAGCCACCGCCGGGGAAACCGATCCTCGCCGGGGCCGAGTTGAGGGGCTGCGGGCCGGGATGCTGGAGCTTCCGCCTTTCCGGGCGCCCCCGGACGATCGCCGTGTCGGTGACCGAGGAGGGCAACCTGTACACGGCCCGGCTACCGGTCCGTTGGCAGGCGGGGAGAGGGGCTGACAAGCGCGCGCGGCAGTTGCTGGGCCAGGCCCAGGCTGCGATGAACCGACTGCGGAGCGTGCGCCAGTACGAACGGGTGACGAGCGGACCCGGGAGCCTCGCCGTCTCCCACTATCGGCTCCAAGCTCCTGACCGCTACGCGTTCCGGACCGACCTCGGGGCGCGCTCGATCACCGTCGGCCCCTTTTCCTGGGAAGCCCAGGGGCAGGGTCCGGTCACCCCCAGGACGCGCTGGGTCCGCACTCGCTACGCCGGCGGCGGGCCCGCGTTCACGACGGGATCCTGGTTTCGCTGGACGCCCTACGCCCAGGCAGTGCGCCTGCTCGGCTACCACCGCGAGAACGGCCGGCGGGTCGCCGAGCTCGCGCTCTATGACCAGGGAACGCCCGCCTGGTGGCGCTTCACCATCGACCTGGGCTCGATGCGCGCCACCGAGAGTCGCCTGATCACCCAAGGTCACTACTCGACCCAGCGCTACTTCGCCTACAACCGGCCGACGCGGATCGTGCCCCCGCGCGGTGGCTCCTGATCCTGACCGGACCCTCAGGCCCTCGCCGGACCTCCACGCCCTCCTCCAACCCCCAGACCTTCGCCACCTCGGCAGGGGAGAAGTGGCGTCGGGCGATCAGGAACCTGGCCTGGCCCTTGAAGGCCTGCCAGCGCCAGCAGGGACAACAGCAGGGGCCACCGAGGCTGGAGAGGTTGGTCGCCCGCGTGTAGATGGCAGCCTCCCGCCCGCCCAGCGCGATCTTGCGGTAGTCCAACAGCCGCCTGGCGAGGCGGACGGAGATGTCGTAGGGGTCGCTCGGGACCACCCCGCTCCGCCGGTAGGCCCGCAGGCCGCGGAGCTGCTGGTCGTAGCGAGCGCGGTCCATCGGGAAGCAGCACGATCCCTGCAGGCGCTCGCCCATCGGCATCTGCCGGAGTTCGGTGGCCGCCAGGTCGCAGCGGTTGCTGTGGGAGCCGGAGAGTTCGGCGAAGGGATCGGCGACCGGCGTCATCGCCTGCACGCGCCCTTCGCCGGCGCTCTTCCGTGAGCCGGCAGCCGTCAGGTTCAGCACGAGCACGGCGGCCACGGCAGCAAGCAGCCCGACCGCGAGGACCAGGCGAGGCCTGATCCGAGGCCGGCGCCCCATCCCTAGCCCGTCACGTCGGCCGGGACCTGCGCCGGGGTCCCGAAGGCGACGACGATCTGCTGGGCGTCCTGGAGGTGGAGGTTCCCGAATGCGTTCGACGGTCTGCCGTCCACCCACATCCTGACCGTCTTCGGCCCATCGGATCTGTAGGGGCCGAGCTGCCCATTCGAGAACGGCACGCCCCAGACCGCGAAGAACTGGCCGAGGCGGGAACCCGGCATCCCCTCGTCGTGGATCGTGCCGCTCGGGTCGTGGGTGTGGAGGCCGGCCATTTCCATCGACGGTCGGCTCGGGTCGATGCCGATGTCCGGCGGCACGGCGATCTGCCTGCCATCCACGTAGATGGCGATGTGAGGATGGACGTGGTAGGAGCTGCTCATCGTGTCCATCATCGTCGGGACGTTGGCGGCCGCCTCGCGTTCGCCCAGGCCTTCGTAGTGCGTGCCGAAGGCGCCGCCGACGTCGGCCGAGCTCGAGCCGCCACCGCTGCCCCCGACGATCGCCACGACGAACCCGGCGATCACGAGGACCGCGAGGACAGCCGCGAGCCCATAAGCCCACAGCCGTCTCCGCCCACTTCCTTCGGCGGCCTGTTGGCGCTCGAGGCGCGCCTCGCGAAGGCGTTCCTTCTCTTCCGTACGGCTCGTCATCGTCCCCTCAAAGTGCTACGCAGCATAGTAGATGGCTGTCAGCTTAGTAGACTTCGGCAATGGCCACAGGACAAAGCCCAGGACCACCCCCGCTGCATGAACTCGAGTCGGAGGTCATGGAGGAGGTCTGGGAGCGCGAAGAGACGACCGTGCGTGAGGTGCTGGAGACGCTCAACTCGGGCCGCAAGCAGCGCGCCTACACGACGATCATGACGATCATGGCGAGGCTTGAGAAAAAGGGATTCCTGCGGCGGCGGAAGCGAGGCAAGACCCACTTCTATCGTCCGACGATGAGCCGTGACGAGTACCTCGAGGCCCGCGCGCAGAGCAGGGTCGACGAGTTGGTCGCCGACTACGGCGACCTCGCCCTCGCCCACTTCGCCCGTCAGCTCGGAAGCGTCGACCCCAAGCGCCGTGCCGCGCTGCGAAAACTCGCCAAAGGTTCTTGATGCGGGGCGCCGGGCGGCTCTACCTCCTGCATTTGGTGCTTGCGACGCTGGCGGCGGTCCTCCTCGCCGCCGCCGCGACGCTGATCGTCACCAGGCAGAGCCTCGCCGTCCCGAGCTCGCAGGCGATCTCGGCGGCCTGCGAAAACTGGCTGGGTGCCGGCGGACCCGCCTCGCTGCTCGGGCTCTCGATCGCGGTGCTGGCGCTTGCGGCCCTCGGCCTCGGAACGCGCTCGCTTCGCCGCCAGCTTCGCGCCAGCCGACGCTACCTGATCGCCCAGCGGCCGAGCGCCGAGTCGGTCGACATCGAGGGGGTCGGCTGCCGGCTGATCGACTCTTCCGAGCCGCGCGCCTTCTGCGCCGGCTACCTGCGCCCCCAGGTCTACCTGAGCCAAGGTGCGGTTGAGCAACTCGAGCCGGCCGAGCTGCGCGCCGTCCTCTTCCACGAGTCCCACCACGCGCGCCGCCGCGACCCCCTGCGCCTGCTCGCGGCGCGCACCCTTGCCGACGCGCTCTTCTTCATCCCGATCCTGCGCCGCAGCAGCGAGCGCTATGCCGCGCTCGGCGAGCTTGCGGCCGACGAGGCGGCGGTGGCGGCGAGCGGCAGCCGCGCCCCGCTCGCCGCCGCCCTTCTCAAGTTCTCGGAGTCCTCGGGGCGGCCGGCTGTGGTCGTCGGCCTGGCCCCCGAACGCATCGATCACCTGATGGGCGATCCCGAGGTGACACGCTGGCGGCTCCCGAGCTCGCCGTTGGCGCGCAGCCTGCTCGCGCTCGCGGCGCTGGTGGCGGCGAGCTTCTCGATCTGGCACGGCATCCTCGATCCGAACCTGCAGGTGCCTCTGCTGCTCGCCGCGGCCTGTGCCGGGCTGATGATCTGCGGTCCTGCGACCCTCGCGATAGCCGCACTGCTCCTCTCCGGCCATGCGCTGCGGCGGCGGCGCGCCTGGGCCGATGGCTGAACCGATCCCAGACGCCACACGCAAGGAGACCGAGCGCGTCCGCGCCCTCCAGGACAAGGAGGCGGCCGCGCTACGACCGCCAGATGGCCCTTTTCGATCGGGTGCTCTTCGCGGGCGGGCGCGAGTGGGCCTGCTCGCGACCCGAGGGCTAGGTGCTGGAGATCGCGCTCGGCACCGGGCGAAACCTGCCGCTCCATCGCGCCGACGTCACCTTGACCGGGATCGAGCTGAGCCCCGAGATGCTGGCGATCCCGAAGCAGGAGCTCGGCCGCGAGGCGGACCTCCGCGTGGGTGACGCCCAGGCGCTCGACTTTCCCGACGCGAGCTTCGACAGCGTCCTCTGCACCCTCGCCTTCTGCACGATCCCCGACCCGGGCGCCGCGGCCCGCGAGGTCTTCCGCGTCCTATGCACGGGCGGGCTCTTCGCGGTGCTCGAGCACGTCCGCAGCCCGGTGCGGGCCGTGCGCGTGGCGGAGCGCCTCATGGAGCCGCTGAGCGTCCGCTTCGCGGCCGATCACCTGACCCGCAAGACGCTGGGGTACCTGGGCGCCGCCGGCTTCGAGGTCACCGAGCCGGAGCGCTCGAAGTGGGGGATCGTCGAGCGGGTGGCGGCGCGCAAGCCCGAATAAAGCGCGCGTGCCCTCCCGCAGCGCGTTCCTCCTCCTGCACGCAATAGTACGACCGTCTTGAGTACTATGCCGCGTAGCATATGGCGACCCGCAGGGAAGAGAAAGAACGACTCCGCCAGCTCCGCCTGGAAAAAGAAGAGCGCCAGCGCAAAACCGAACGCAAACGCGTGGTGCTCGGCTCCGCGGTGGCGGGCGTAGTGTTGGTCGTGGTCATCGCCGTGATCGTCGTGGTGGCGGTGTCCAGCGGCGGTGGCGCCGCCAGCGGCCCATCGCATATCAACGTCGAATCGGGCTCGACCAACGGGGTCCCGCCAGACGGGCGCAGCGGCACGGAGCCGCAACCGGTCAAGGCCACCGACCTGAAGACCGCCGCCAGGCAGGCCGGCTGCACCCTTCGTCTCGGCCTCTCCGACGAGGGGAGCGAACACATCGCACCGGGCTCGCCGACGCCACCCTACGAAACGAATCCGCCGACCTCCGGCCCCCATGTCGAACCTCCCTACCAGCAGGCCGACGGCGCCTACTCGAAAATGCCCGAAGAAATCGACTTCGTCCACTCGCTCGAGCACGGCCGGATGGAGATCCAATACTCGCCCAGCCTGCCCGAAAAAGACCAACTGGCGCTGAAGGGGCTCTACGACTCGATGTACTCGGCGACGCTGCTCACCGAGGACGCGATCCGTGACTTCGGCAAGGAAACCTGGGGCAAATACGGCGGCGAGCCGCCAGAAGCCTTCCCGTTCAACGGGCCGACGCCGGCCGATCCGGCGGCCTAGGCACGGCCCCCCGGCGATGGCCGGATACCCGATGTGTGGGGTCGACGGGGTACGAACGCCAGCGATCATGGAGGGCGTGTGAAAGTGCGGGGCTCCGGGAGAGGGCGCCAGAACCTGGGCGCGCTTCGCAACCAGATCCGCACCGCGCTGATCGACAGCGGCGTGCTGCAGGGCATGCCGGCCAAGGTCTCCGGCGTTGCACGGCACCAGCGGCGTGCTCGAGGTCTGGCCGAAGGTCGTCGTCGACCGCAACGACTTCTTCACCGCGCAGAGCTCGAAGACGATGCTCGACGGCCGACATGGGCATGACCCTCCTCGTCACCCTCGATGCCCTGCGCCTCCTGCGGCGCAGCTCGGCGTAGGAGGTCGTCCGCTCCCGTGGGCGACGGAGTCGTCGCCAAGGCTTCGCTGCTCGTCCTCTTTCCGGTCGCCGCTGCCGTGATCGGGGCGACCCTCGCGGCCTGGCGGCCGCCCGGGGCCAAGACCACCGGCGCGATCCAGCATTTCGCCGCGGGGGTCGTCTTTGCGGCCGTCGCGGGAGAGGTTCTTCCCGACATTCGCGATCAGTCCCTGGTGCCGGTAGTCGCCGGGTTCTCGATCGGCGTGATCGTGTTGCTCGTGCTTCGCAGGTTCGCCGAACGAGCCGAGCGAACGGCGAAGGCAGGGCCGACGCTGCCGATCGCCTTACTTGTCGCCATCGGCATCGACCTCCTGATCGACGGCTTGCTCGTCGGCATCGGCGTAACCCTGGGCGCCAGCCAGGGCCGGGTGCTCACGATCGCGCTGACGCTCGAGGTGCTGTTCCTGGCCCTGGCGATGTCGGCCGGCCTGACCAAGGCAGGTGAGCCGCGATTCCGGGCGGCGGCGATTCCTTCCCTGCTCTCGCTCAGCGTCGCCGTGGGGGCGATCGGGGGCGCGGCGCTGCTTGCCGGCGCTTCCGCCGACTTGCTCGCCGGTGTGCTCGCCTTCGGCGCCGCCGCGCTGCTCTACCTGGTCACCGAGGAGCTGCTGGTTGAGGCTCACGAGGGCCCCGAGACGCCGCTTCTGACGGCGATGTTCTTCGTCGGCTTTATTGCCCTGTTCGCGCTGGAGGGCGCGATCTGAGAGTCAGCTACAGGCGCGATTACTACGCCACTGGGACAAGACCTTCACCGGCACCAGCTACCGCCCCGACCGCAACACCGCACTACCCCTTCGTCCGCCGCCCGACCGAGCAGAAGCGCGACTACTGATCCGATCGAGGGACAGCGACATCTCGGGCCGGCCGCGGCTCCCCCGGCGCCTCGCCCGCCGACTTCGGTCCCCGCCGTTGGCTGGCGATGAACCAGACGGCGCCGGCGACCGTGAGGATGCAGGCGACGAAGAAGTTGAGGCGCAGGCCGAGGAAGTGGTGGGCGGGATCGACCCGCAGCGACTCCTCGAAGATCCGGAAGGCCGAGTAGCCGGTGACGTAGAGAGCGAAGAGGCCGGGCGGGCGGATCCTGCGGTGGTGTCCGAGCCAGACCAGGAAGCCGGCTAGGCAGAGGTTCCAGATCAACTCGTAGAGGAAGGTTGGCTGAAAGGTCGAGTAGGCGGCGTAGCCGTCAGGCCGGTGCGCGGCCGAGATCTCCAGGCCCCACGGCAGGCTGGTGGGCCCGCCGAAGAGCTCCTGGTTGAAGTAGTTGCCGATCCGGCCGATCGCCTGGGCGACCAGCAGCGCCGGCGCCGCCGCGTCCATGAACTCGGGAACGGAGACGCCTGCCCGGCGCAGCCGCCAGATGCCGACTGCCGTACCGAGGGCGATCCCGCCCCAGATCCCCAGGCCGCCGTCCCAGACGGCGAACGGACCCCACCAGGTGTGGGGCATTTCGGAGAAGCTGGTGATGTCGAAATAGAGGCGGCCGCCGATCAGACCCGCCGGGAAGCCCCAGATGGCGCAGTCGTAGACGGTCTCGCGCGAGCCGCCCTGGGCCTCCCAGCGGCGCACCGTGATCAGCACCGCCGCGACCACCGCGATCGCGTACATCAGCCCGTAGACGTGGATTTCGAAGGGCCCGACCGCGAGCCCACTCGAGCTCGGGCTGGGGATCGAGGCGGTCATCGGCGGCGGCCCTCCTCGGGGTTCAGGTCACTTTTCATTCGCGTAACCGAGGATCGAGAGGTCGACCAGCCATTCCACCGGCGCCCGGTCGTCGGTGTAGATTTCGCCGCCCGGCAGACGCGGTCCGATCTCGCCGGCGACTTCGTTGCCGAGCCGTCGAAGTTCCGGCGGCAGCGACCCCCGGGCGTCGCGCAGGCTCGCGGCGGAGACCGGGCCCACGCTTGCGGTCAGCAGCGTGTTCAGCGGCTCGATCGGGTCGCGCCGGACGACCGGGAAGACCGCGGCCATCGTCCGCCCGACGACGCGCTCGAGGTCATCGTTGCCTTCGGGATGGCCGACGTTCACGATCACGCTCCCCCCGACGGCGAGGTGTTCGCGCACCCGCCCGAAGAATTCGCGGGTGACCAGGTAGAACGGCACGTAGGGCTGGCGGTAGGCGTCGACCATGATCACGTCGTAGCGACGGTCGTCGGTGGCGAGGAAAGGCCGGGCGTCTTCGGTGTAGGTCTGCATCCGCGGGTTCCTCAGGTCGAAGTAGCGGCGGCCGATCGTCGTCAATTCGCCGTCGATCTCGACCGCGTCGAACCAGGTCCCGGGGAAGAAGTGGCCGTATGCCCGCGCCACGGTCCCCGCGGCGCTGCCGAGCATCAGCACCCGACGGGGAGGCGGGCCCGACGCGGCGAACGGCAGGACCAGGAAGCCGTCCCAGTAGTTGCCGGTGAGGTAGCTGCCGGGCTCATAGACGGAATGGACCGCCTGCCCCTCGTTCAGTTCGAGCACCCGTTCGCCGCCGGCGTGTTCGACCACGCGGGCGTACTGGTAGGGGGTCTCGGTTTCGAAGAGGACGTGCCCGTCCCCGGCGCCCTTGATCGCGCCCACCGTCAGGAGCGTCAGCGCGCCGAGTAGGGCGGGGACGACCAGGAAACGAGGGCCGAGCCCGAGGCTGCCGACGACACCGAGTGCCACGGCGAAGGTGAGGAAGGTCCGCTGCGTCCCGGCGAAGGGGATAAGGAAGAGCGCGGCCAGCATCGTCCCGACCAGCGAGCCTCCGGTCGAGATCGCGTAGAGGCGGCCCGCGACCTCACCTGAGCGCTCCACGTCGGTGACCGCCAGCCGCAGCGCGTAGGGCGCGGCGGCCCCGAGCAGCATCACGGGCACCGAGACGAGCACGAGCACCCCGAGCAGCGAGCCGAGGAATGCTCCCGCTTCGATCGACGCCAGCGCGTCGATCGAGACGCCGAGGAACGGCCGGGCGGCGAAGGGGACGAACGCCAGCAGGACGGCGGCGAGCATCACGATCGCGCAGAGCCCTCGCAGACTCGGATGGCGGTCGGCGAAGCGGCCGCCGAGCCAGTAACCGACCGCAAGGGCCACGAGGACGACGCCGATGATGTTGGCCCAGACGATCGTCGAGGCACCGAAGTAAGGGGCGAGGAGCCGCGCCGCGGCGATCTCGGTGCCGAGACTGGCAGCGCCGACGACGAAGACGACGATCGCCAGGAACCGGATGTCGGTGGTGGTCTCGACCCGCGAACTCACCCGCGCATCCTACGCGACGTAGGATATGACCGGAGGTGCGACGTTGCTATCTATATGGAGGATGCAAGGCCAGGCGCACCACTCCCCGACGGCCGGCGATGCAGGCGTGGTCCTACGGCTACGCGCGGCGCCGCGCGGTACGCGCCGGCGCCTTCTTCTGCTGCTGGCCGTGCTCGCACTCGGCGGCCTGATCGTCACGCACCACGTCGAGCCCAAGGGAATGGACGGCATGGCAGGGAGCATCTGCCTTGCCGTCATCGGCGGTGTCGCCCTCCTCGTCGCCCGTCCGCGGACACACCGGCCGGGCCGGCCTCGACCCTCGCTGTCGCGTGCCCCGCGGCGGCTGCCCAGGGTCCCGCCCTCGCCGAGTCCTCGCGCGAGAGCGGGACCCCTCTACCTACGGCTCTCGGTTCTCCGAACTTGATCGACGGCGTCACGGCTACCCCGGCCTGACCGGGGTAGCACTCGCCTGCACCGACTCAAGACAAAGGAGATCCACCGATGAAGCAGATCAAGAGACGGGCCCTGCTCGCGGCCGTCCTGGCCCTGGCCGTCCTGGCCGGCCTCGGAGCCACTAGCGCTTCCGCCGCCCCCGCCGCCAATGCGACCGACAAGGCATTCGTGAGCGAGATGCCGATGCACCACGAGATGGCCATCGAAATGGCCCGGATGGCGATCGATCAGGCCGAACACGGCCAGATCAAGTCGACCGCGAGGGCGATCGTCAAAGCACAGTCTGAAGAGATCGTCCAGCTGAAGAAGATCGCCAGGAGCCTCGGCGTGAAGCCCGTCAGCACCGGCGATCACATGGCGATGATGGAAGGCCTCGACACCCTCGGCCTGACGATGAAGCAGGCCGGCATGGATATGGAAATGGGCGACCTCGACGGCGCGAAACCCTTCGACCGAGAGTTCATCGACATGATGATCCCCCATCATCAGGGGGCGATCCGGATGGCCCGTGTCGAGCTGAAGCGCGGCGCCGACGGGCAGTTGCGGAGCCTCGCCAGGGGGATCGTCCGCGCCCAGGCGAAGGAGATCCGCGAGATGAACACGTGGCGCACCGAGTGGTACGGCGCGCCGTCGCCGGCGGGTGGCGTCCCGAAGGGTTGACCCGCGCGTGGCCGGCCTCGCCCAATCGGGGCCGGCCACGACTCTCGAAGCCGAGACGTGGGCTCAGCCGTGCTCGGCGCCGGGCCTACCGGCGAAGAGCTCGGGGTCGGCGGCGAAGCGCTCCGCGCAGGCGAGCGAACAGAAGATGTAAGCCGTGCCGCGGTGCTCGAGCGAGCCGGCCGAGCCCTCCGGATCGATGGCCATGCGGCAGACCGGATCGAGGGGCAGATCGCCGGTCGCCAGCAGACCCCGCCGTAGCACCGAGAACAGCAGGGCCGGCTCGGAGATGTTCCGTAGATGGACACGCCCGCGCTCGCGGAAGTTGAACCGCTCCGGGCGCGCCAGGGCCGAGCGCGTGGACTCCGATACCAGCACCTCGCCACCGGCGGCCTCCCCGGCGATCCGCGCGGCAAGATTGACGGTGGAGCCGAACCAATCGCCCTCTCGCTCGGTCGCGGGCCCGGTATGCATACCGACTCGGATCGTCGGGAAACGGTGCTGGCCGCCGACCTCGTGGACGATTTCCAGGCCGAGGCCGATCGATTCGCCCGCGTCCTCGCCGCGGATCATCAGTGCATCGCCGATGCTCTTCACCTCCTCGGCCTCGCGCCTTTCCAGCCGCGGCCGTACCGCGGCGGAGAAGTCGGCGGCCAGGTCGGCCGCCGCCTCGTCCCCGTGCGCCTCGGTCAACGCCGCGAAGCCCGACATGTCGGCGAAGATGAACGTTTGATCGGTCACGGTGACTAGAGGTAGCCGAGCGGGTCTTGCGGTTCGCCTTCGACGCGGACCTCGAAATGAAGGTGTGGGCCGGTGCTGAAGCCGGTGTTGCCGACATATCCGATCACTTCACCCTGGCTCACGCTTGCGCCCAGCGAGGTCGCGAATTCCGTCTGGTGGGCGTAGCAGGTCGAGAGCCCCCCGCCGTGGTCGATACAGGTGTAGTTGCCGTAGCCGCCGCTTTCGGCCTCCGATTGCAGGAGGACGACCGTGCCCGACGCCGCGGCCTTGATCGGCGTCCCTTCCGGCACCCCGATGTCGATGCCGGGGTGGAAGCTGCCCCAGCGCGGCCCGAACCCGGAGGTGATCACCCCTTCCACCGGCCAGATCAGGCCGCTGGAGCTGATCCCGCCCGCCGCCGGTCCCGCGGGCAATGGCACCGACGAGGATGCCTGGGTGATTTCTTCGGCGATCTTCTGTTGCAGCGCCCGCACGTTGGCGCCGAAGTGGTCGGCCTCGACTTCCACCTGATCGAGCGTGCTCTGACGGTCGGCGCGGGTGGCGACCAGTTCCCCTTGACGGGCCTCGACGGATGCCCGCGCCTGGGCAAGTTCGTGCTCACGCGCGGCGATCTGGTCGCGCGCGGCTTCGATCTGTGTCGCTGCGCCCTCCAGCCGCAGCGTCGTGCGGCTCGCCTGATCACGCAGCGAGCGGACGCGGTCGACGACCGCTTCGTCGGCGCTCTGGATCCGGGAGACGTATTCGCTCGTGGCGGCCAGTTCCGACATGTCGCCGGAGGAGACCAGGATGCTGACGATGTCCGGGCTCCCGTTCTCATAGATCGCCACGAGCCGGTCCCGCAGGACGATCAGCGCCCGCTTCAGCCGGCCGCGCACCACCTCGAGGTGGTGCCTTGCCTGTCCGACGGCGGCTTCGGCGCCTTCCAGTTCCGCCTGTCTTGCCGCGAGCTCTTCACCGACCGCCGCCTCGCGTCCGCGCAACGCCGCGGTCCGTCGTTCCAGGCCCGCGATCCGGTCGTCGAAGCGGGACAGGGTGGTGGTCAGGACCCCTTCGCGTTCTTCGGTCTTTTCGAGCTTGGCCTGCGCGCTTTCGAGCCGGGACCGGGTGGTCGCGCTGGCGACAGGCGAATAGGCGATTGCCGAGACGATCACCGCGCCGCCGAGCAGGAGGGCGAACGCGATCGCCGCCAGGGCCGGCGTTCGTCTGTCGTTTTCGGGCGGCATCGGAGGGACGATCAAGCCACCGGGTATGCCGCTGCCCGGACGACAACGGCACACCCGGTGGCTCAATCCCTACACACTGTAGGAACCTACCTTGGGTGACGGGTTCCGCGGCTGACACCTGCAACCTGTGTTGCGGCCGACGACATGGCGTCAGGAGGAAGGCGTCCCGACGCCATGTAGGCTTCTGACGATGGCCCGCGAAACCGCAGTCCAGCTACAGGGCGAGTTGCAGATCGAGGTGATGAGGGCGCTCTGGCGGCTCGGTCGGGCGGCCAGCGTCGACGATGTCCGCAACGAGCTTCCCGACCGCCAACGCGGCGCCTATACGACCGTGCAGACCGTGCTCAACCGCCTTGCCGAGCGTGGCCTGCTGGTCCGCCAGCGCCAGGGCAAGGCGATCTTCTACGCGACGAAGGTCAGCGAGGGCGACTACTACTCGCGCTCGGTGCAGGAGACCTTGGCGTCGGCCTCCGACGGCGCCCGCCGTACGGCGCTGGCCCACCTCGTCGGTGACATGGACCCGGGTGAGCTCGACGAGATCGAGGCGCTCGCCCGCGAGGTGGCGGCGAGGCGCGGCGGCAAGAAGTCGAGATGATCGTCCTCGCCGGCCTGCTCCTGCTCGGGACGGCCGTTCCCTATCTTCTTCCCCGCGACGCGCTCACGCCGCTGACGGGTGCCGCGATCTGGTTATCGGTGCTCGTCCTGCGCGCCCTTCTTGTCGTCGTCGGCGCCCTGGTCCTCGTCCTCTACCTTCCGGCGACCCAGCTCTTCCAACTCACCACCCACTGGTGCATCCACGCGGTCCTCCCCTTCTTCGCGACCCACCTGGGCTTCTCGGGCCATCGGCTCGGGGACGCTGCCACCCTGCTCCCAGGTCTCGTCCTCGGCCTCTCGCTGATCTGGGCCGTGTTCGCCGTCTGGCGCACCGCCCGCACCGTGCGTCGTTGGCTTCACCGCAACTGCCTCGGCGAGGGACCCCGCCAGAGCCTGATCATCGGCGGCCCCGATGTCGTCGTCGCCGCCGCCGGCATCCGCGACGCCAGGATCATCGTCTCCACCGGTGCCCTGGCGAAGCTCGACGAAGGGGAGCTGGCGGCCGGGCTCGAGCACGAGCGCGGCCACATCGCCCACCGACACCCCTACCTGGCCTTGGCGGGAAGCGTGGCCTTCGCCCTGGCGCGGGTGCTTCCCGGCAGCAACGACGCGCTCGGAAGGCTCCGGTTCTGCCTCGAGCGCGACGCCGACGAGTACGCGGTGGGCCGGGTCGGCGATCCGGTCGCCCTGGCGAGCGCGATCTGCAAAGCCGCCGCAGGCCAACCGCCGACCAGTCCGGCGCTTGCCGGCCTTGCCGGGGTCGGAACGGCTGCGCGGCTGCGCTTCCTGCTCGACCGCACCAAAGCCCGCCCCCGGGCCTGGGTGGAGCTCTCAGGCCGTGCCCTCGTCGTCAGCCTTGTCGCGCTGGTCGTCCTGACGGCGGCCGCGACCCCGGCCCTTGCCCGGGACGGGGTCGCCTCGGTCGCTGCGGCGGGCGGCTCGCACTCCTGCCAGGGCTGACGGCCAGGCGAGCGGCTCGCCTCCACCAGCTTCCTACGGTCTGTAGGATGTGGTCACAGACCCGCTTTCCCGCACGATGGAAGCCTTCACCACACCCACGGAACCATTCGATGAGCGGCCCACGCTGTTCTCGCTGCTGGGCCCACGCTTTCTGATCACCGCCATCCTCGGCATCGCCCTGGTCGCGCTTGCGCTCGGGATCCCGACCGACATCGTCCCCAATCCCTGGTTCGTGCGGATGATCCCCGCCGAAACCGGCAACTATTTCTTCTGGGTCGGTAGCAGCATCATGACCGGGATCCTGCTGGCTACCTACGTGCTGCCGCGTGAGACCCGCGACCGGATCGCGGCCGCGAGCGCCGGCAGCGGATTCCTCGGCCTGCTCGCCGTCGGCTGTCCGGTCTGCAACAAGCTCGTGGTCGCGCTGCTCGGCGTCTCCGGCGCCTTCAACTACTTTGCCCCGATGCAGCCCTTCCTCGGCGCGGCGGGGCTGATGATGGCCGGCGCCGCGCTGTTCGTCCGCCTGCGTGGCGCGCGACGTGCCTGCGCCATCCCGGTCTCTCCCGACTCAGCGGCCTGACGTGAGCTCGCGCGGCAGTAGAAGCCGACTGGCGCTGCTCCTGGTGCTCGTCTTCCTCGGTGGCGTCACGCTCGTTCACCACGGCATGCCCGAAGACGGGCACGGGATGGGAATGGCCGCGATATGCCTCGCCGTGCTCGGCGGTGCCGCGGGCTTCGCGGTCCTGGCCGCCAGGGCGAGGCCGCGACCCCTTTTCGCCCGGTACGTGCGCCCGATCCTCTCCGCTCTCACCCTTCCCGTCGCGTCCGTCCCGGCACGCGCCGGCCCCCGTCCCGGCATGGTCGTCCTCAGACGTTGATCGCTTCCGCGCGGCTCGGTCGAGCCGCGCGCAGTCCCGCCGCCCTCACCGGCCGGCGAAGAGCGCCCGTATCGAGGTGCGGGCGTGCCGAACGCGATAGATGGAGGTACTGATGAACTTTAAAAAGATCGCTCTCGTCGCCGCGGGTGCCGCGCTGGTCATCGCGGTACTGCTCGTGTCGTCGCTCAGGAGCGCATCGGGTGGATCGGCGATGGGTGGCATGTCGATGGCACCCGGAGAAGCGATGCAGGGCCAAAAGTCGATGACGGGGATGCAGATGCAGGGCATGGCGCCGCTTGCACCCGGTGCCGACGGCACCAGGGCAAGCGCCGACGGGCTAAGACTGGAGCTCGACGCGACGACCCCGGCGGCAGGGCAACCGGAGACCTGGACCCTGCGGGTGCTGGACGAGGAAGCCAAGCCGGTCACCAGCTTCGAACGCGACCAGACCAAATTGATGCACCTGATCGTCGTCCGTGACGACTTCACCGGCTATCAGCACCTTCATCCGGTGTTGAAGCCAGACGGCGACTTCGTCGTCCCCGTCACGCTCGCGCAGCCGGGCCGCTACCGCGTGATCGCCGACTTCACGACCGGGGGCAAGCGCTATCCCCTCGGTGTCGACATCACGGTGCCGGGCAAGGTGAAGCGGGTGCCGTTGCCGGCGCCGAGCTCGATGTCGAGCGTCGACGGCTACTCGGTGATGTCCGCCCACGGTGCGCTTCAGTCCGACCGCGAGGAGCAGTTGACGTTCGCGGTGATGCGCTCGGGTAGGCCGGTGACCGACCTGCAGCCATACCTCGGTACCTATGGGCACCTCGTCGCCCTGCGGAAGCCGGACCTCGCCTACTCCCACATCCACCCAGTCGCCGACGACCGACGGGCGGGGACGATCACCTTCGACGCGGAGTTCCCGACCGCCGGGACCTACCGCCTCTTCCTGCAGTTCAGGGCCGAAGGCGCAGTCCATACCGCGCCCTTCACCGTCGAAGTGGAATAGCGGACGAGTGACCACTAGCACGGGGCGCCAGGGTGGTCGGCGCCCCGTGCTCCTACATAATGTAGTTATGGAGCTTTTGTCTCGTCCATGGGCCACGCCGCCGCAAGCCTCCCATGGGGACGGCCTCGGGACCATGGGGCGATGCCGCGAAGCGAAACGGCTGCGATGCTCGGGGACGTGAGCCGCGTGGATCGTGGAGCCGTTACATGAGTCCGCCGACCGACGGCGGGACCGAGACCGTCGTGCTCGAGGCGAGCGGCATGCTGCGAGCCTCGGAGAAGACGGTGGTCGAGTCGGCGGTCGGGCGACGGCCGGGGGTCCTCGAGGTCGAGGCCAATCCGGTCGCCCAGACCGCCACGGTCACCTACGACCCCGGGCAGGCCTCGGTCGAGGAGTTGCGCGACTGGATCGTCGAGTGCGGCTACCACTGCGCAGGCCAGTCGGTGCCCGAGCACGTCTGCGATCCGCTGATGGAGCCCGATCCGCCTGCGCCTCTGGCCGCGGCGATGGTGCCTGGGCACGTGCACGCCCCGGCCGAGCGGCAAGAGCCGGAGGGTCAGATGCGGGGCACGCCCGACGAGGTCATGGGCCACGGCGGTCACGGCGAGATGTCGATGGCCTCGATGGTCGCCGACATGCGCAACCGCTTCCTGGTCGCCGCCGTATTCTCGGTGCCGATCCTGTTGTGGTCGAAGATCGGCGCCGACGTCTTCGGCTTCCACGTCGCGCCGCCGTTCGGCCTGCGCGAGGACGTCTTCACGCTGATCCTCAGCCTGCCGGTGATCTTCTACTCGTGCTCGATCTTCTTTGTCGGCGCGCTGCGGGCGCTACGCGCGCGCACCCTGGACATGATGGTCTTGGTCGCGGTGGGGGTCGGGGCCGGCTGGCTCTACTCGGTCGGCGTCACCCTCACCGGCGGCGGCGACGTCTTCTACGAGGCGGCCAGCGTCCTCGCCGCCTTCGTCCTGCTCGGCCACTGGTTCGAGATGCGTGCCCGCGGCGGCGCCAACGACGCGATCCGCACCCTGCTCGACCTGGCGCCCTCGAAGGCGCTGGTGCTCCGCGACGGCGAGCAGGTCGAGATCCCGACCGAGCAGGTGGCCGTGGGCGACCTGCTGGTGGTGAGACCCGGGTCGAAGATCGCCGTCGACGGCGTCGTCACCGACGGCGAGAGTGAGGTCGACGAGTCGATGGTGACCGGGGAGAGCCTGCCCGTCCACAAGGGGGTGGGCTCGGAGGTGATCGGCGCGACGATCAACGCCAACGGGACGCTGCGGGTGCGGGCGACCAAGGTCGGCGCCGACTCGGCGCTGGCGCAGATCGTCAAGCTCGTCCAGGAGGCGCAGAACTCGAAGGCTCCCGGGCAGAAGCTCGCCGACCGCGCCGCCTTCTGGCTGGTGCTCGTCGCCCTGATCGGCGGCGCCGCCACCTTCGCCGCCTGGGCGATCTTCAGCTCCGAACCGACCTCGACCGCGATCCTCTTCGCGATCACCGTGGTGGTCATCACCTGCCCCGACGCGCTCGGACTGGCGACGCCGACGGCGATCATGGTCGGCTCCGGCCTCGGCGCCAAACGCGGCGTCCTCTTCAAGAACGCGATCGCGCTCGAAACGTCGGCCCGGATCGACACCGTCGTGATGGACAAGACCGGGACGCTCACCAAGGGCGAACCCGAGGTCACCGACGTAGTCGTCGGCGACGGCTTCCGGGAAGCCGAGCTGCTGCGGATCGTCGCAGCGGTCGAGCGCTCCTCCGAGCACCCCCTGGCGGCGGCGATCGTGCGCCGCGCCGAGGCTGCGGGTGCCGACGGCGCCGAGCCCCGCGGGTTCGAGAACGTGCCCGGCCATGGAGCTCTCGCCACCGTGGAAGGACGCTCGGTCGCGGTCGGCAACCGCCGGCTGATGGAGCAGCGTGGGATCGACCTCGGCTCCCTCGCCGGGCGCCGCGACGAAATGGCTGCCGATGGTCGGACCGCCGTGCTCGTCGGCATCGACGGCCGCGGTGCGGCGGTGATCGGGATCGCCGACGCACCTCGCGAGACCTCCGCCGCCGCGGTCGCCGCACTGCACGAGGCCGGCGTCCAGGTCGTGATGTTGACCGGCGACAACGAGGCGACGGCGAGGCGGATAGCCGACGGCCTCGGGATCGACACGGTGATCGCCGAGGTGCTGCCGGGCGACAAGGCCGCGCAGGTGAGCGAGCTGCAGCAGGGCGGCCGCAAGGTGGCGATGGTCGGCGACGGCGTCAACGACGCCCCCGCCCTGGCCCAGGCCGACCTCGGGATCGCTATCGGCGCCGGCACCGACGTCGCGATCGAGACCGCCGATGTCGTCCTGATGCGGTCCGACCCGCTCGACGTCCCGGTCGCGCTGGCGATCGGCCGCGCGACGCTGCGGAAAATGCACCAGAACCTTGGCTGGGCGATCGGCTACAACTCGGTCGCCCTGCCGATCGCGGCGGGGGTGTTCCAACCCTGGCTGGGGCTCGAGCTACGCCCGGAGATTGCGGCACTGTCGATGTCGGGGTCGAGCTTCATCGTCGCCGTCAACGCCCTGCTCCTGAAGCGGGCGCGGCTCCCGGCGGTTACCGAGACGGCGGGCGCAGACTCCTCGTCGGGACCCTAAGGAAGGGCACGGCGAGCGGCTTCCGTTTCTACCGCCGCCCGATTCGTGCGCTCGGCCAGAAGACGAAAGGCGCTCTGCAGGAAATCGTTGACGCCGGCCAATGCCAAGACACGCATCGTGGCCCGCCCGGCCGTCGGCGAGGCGGTCCGAAGGGCGACCAGGCCCATCGCGCTCCAGGCTCCTACGCACCGCGTACAGGTGAGGAGCTCACCGATCGCGTAGCGCATCCCGCTGCCCTCGGGGCGAACGGGCTTGTGATCCGTTCCCTCCTCGACGAAAGGCTCACGGAGCCAGGTCGAGATCCTCTCTTTGGCCAAGACGTCCGCGAGAGTGAACGTCGACATGGCCAGCAGGACAAGCTCTTCAGTCGAGATCGGATGACCCCCGTCCCGCTCACGGCGAGAAGTCAACGCGATGAGCCCGACCATGCCGACGCCGAATACGGCCTCGAGCGCCGCGTAGTCGGCAGTGCGGCTCGCCGCGGTCGACTCGCCTGGCCGCGACATCTCGTCTCCATCCGGCATTGGTGTCCTCCTAGATCGTGTTTCCAGGTCCCTCGACGTCCAGGCCTATCGGTCGCTGGACACCAGTCCCACGAAGGCATGACCGACGACGTCGATGCTACTCCTACGTGATGTCGTAGTTATTGCCGATTTGACGTAGTGTTGGGATGGTGCAGATCTTGGTCGCGGAGGATGAGCCAGGGATCGCGGACTTTCTGTCCCGAGGGCTCGAAGGGGAGGGTTACGGCGTGACCGTCGCGGCCGACGGCCCCACCGCCGAGCGGTTGGCGCTGTCCTCTCCTACCGACCTTGTCGTCCTCGACCGCATGTTGCCCGGCCGCGACGGGATCGAGGTGCTGGCTGCGATCCGGCGTGTGAAGCCGACGTTGCCGGTGATCGTGGTGACCGCGAGGCCCTATGAATCCGACCGGGTCGAAGCGGACGAGCTCGGAGCCACCGACTACATGACCAAGCCGTTCGTCTTCGAGGAGCTGTTGACCTGTATCCGCGCCTGCGTGTCCGATGCCGATCGTCAGAAGCGTCAGGTCGAACCGGCTGGGCCCGAGGTGACACGCCGTGAAAGCACTCCTCGATCCGAGCGAAAGCGACCCAGAAGCTCCGGCGACACGTAGGACCAATCGAGAGGGCGGGCGATAGCGATTCGACAGCCTACGCGACGCCTTCGGGCGTCCCGGGCGCGCTCCGCACGGACGCCACCGGCACGGAGCCGTGGTCGCCCGAAGGCCCGCCCGGCAGCTCGCGGAAGCGCCTGAGGCGCAGCGAGTTGGAGACGACGAAGACGCTCGAGAACGCCATCGCCGCGCCGGCGAACAAGGGATTGAGGAAGCCGAGCATGGCCACGGGGACGAGCACGACGTTGTAGGCAAATGCCCAGAAGAGGTTGCCTCTGATCGTGCGCAGGGTCCGGCGCGATAGACGGATCGCCTCGGCGGCACCACGGAGGTCGCCGGAGACGATGGTGAGATCCGAGGCCTCGATCGCGACATCGGTCCCCGTGCCGATCGCCTGGCCGAGGTCGGCCTGCGCGAGTGCCGGAGCATCGTTGACGCCGTCGCCGACCATCGCGACGACCCGCCCCTCCGACTGGAGCCGACGGACCACGTCTGCCTTGTCGGCCGGCAGGACCTCGGCGATCACATCGTCGATCCCGACCTCGGCCGCGACCGAGCGGGCCGTGGTCTCGTTGTCCCCGGTCAGCAGGATCGGCCTCAATCCGAGCGTCCGGAGGCGGGCGACGGCCTCCGCGCTCGTCGGCTTCGGGGTGTCGGCCACGGCGAAGACGGCCCGCGGTCGTCCGCCCCAGGCCGCGACGATCGCGGTCTGGCCACCCGCCTCGGCGGATCCGCGGGCGCGCTCGAGCTCGGCGGTCAACCGCATCCCTCGATCGGCCAACAGCGACGGCCTGCCTACGACGAGCTCTTGCCCCTCGACCACGCCCTCGACCCCCAGGCCCTCGCGATTGCCGAAGCTCTGCGGCGCCGGCAACCGTCCGAGGCGGGTCTCGGCAGCCTTCGAGATCGCCTCCGCGACCGGGTGCTCGGAGGCCGCCTCGAGGGCGCCGACCAGTCGCAGTGCCTCGTCCTCGGCGACCCCGTCGGTCGCGATCCCTCGCAGCGTCATCCGCCCCGTGGTCACCGTGCCGGTCTTGTCGAGGACGATGGTGTCGACCCTGCGCGTCGACTCGAGCACCTCCGGGCCCTTGATCAGCAGCCCGAGCTGCGCCCCCCGACCGGTGCCGACCAGGAGCGCCGTGGGGGTGGCGAGGCCGAGCGCGCAGGGACAGGCGATGATCAGCACCGACACGGCGGCACTGAAGGCGAACGCCGCGCTCGCCCCGGTCAGCAACCAGAACCCAAGGGTCGCCAGGGCGAGGGCGAGGATGATCGGCACGAAGATGCCCGAGATGCGGTCGGCCAGACGCTGGACGGGGGCCTTGCCGGTCTGGGCATCCTGGACCAGCCTGGCGATCTGCGCCAGGGCGGTATCGGCGCCGACCTTCTCGGCGCGCACGACGAGCCGGCCACCCACGTTCACCGAGGCGCCGACGACCTTGTCGCCCGGCTGCTTCTCGACCGGGACGGACTCGCCGGTGAGCAACGACTCGTCGACGGCCGAGGCGCCGTCCTCGACGGTCCCGTCGGTGGCGACCTTCTCACCGGGCCGCACGACGAATCGGTCACCGCTCTGTAATTGGGCGATCGGGACCCGTCGCTCCGAGCCGTCCGGATCGAGCAGGGCGACGTCCTTCGCGCCGAGCTCGAGCAGGGCTCGCAGGGCGGCGCCGGCACGCCGCTTGGCGCGTGCCTCGAAGTAACGACCGGCGAGCACCAGCGTCGTGACCACCGCGGCGGCCTCAAGGTAGATGTGGTCGGTCGCCGCATCGCGATTGAGGGCGACTTCGAAGCCCATCCGCATCCCGGGCATCCCCGCCCCGAGGAAGAACAGGGCGACCACCGACCAGCCCCAGGCGGCCAGCGTGCCGACCGAGATGAGGGTGTCCATAGTCGCGGTGCCGTGCCGCAGGTTCTGCCAGGCGGCGCGGTGGAACGGCCAGCCGGCCCACAACACCACCGGGGTCGCCAGTTGCAGCGCCAGCCACTGCCAGTTTTCGAATTGGAGCGGCTGGATCATCGAGATCAGGAGGAGCGGAACCGACAGCGCCGTGGCGCCGATCAGGCGGCGGCGCAACGGCCCCGTCGGATCCTCGGCCTCGCCTGACGCCGTCGCCGCCGTGCCGCCTTCGTCGGCCATGGCGGGAACCGCCGCCCGGTAACCGGCAGCCTCGATCGTCTGCACAAGTTCGGCGGGGACAACGCGGGCGGGATCGAACTCCACGGCCGCCCGCTCGGTCGCGTAGTTGACGGTGGCCTCGACACCCTCGAGCCGGTTCAATTTGCGCTCGATGCGGTTGGCGCAGGAGGCGCAGGTCATGCCCTCGACGGGCAACTCGAGATGCGTCGTCATAGGCGCGCAGCCTCCCCGGCGGTAGGAGCGGTCGCTTCGGCGACGGCGTAGCCTGCCGCCTGCACCGCTGCCCGGACCGCCGCATCGTCGATCCCCTCCCCGCGCACGGTCAGAAGCCCGGTGCTGCGATCCACCCGGGCGGACTCCACCCCCGTCAACTCCTCGACCTCCTCGCGAACCGAGCTCTCGCAGTGCCCGCAGGTCATCCCCTCGACGGAATAGGTCTTCGTGCTGTCGTCGGTCATCGGAATCTCCTCTGGTATACGCCTAGGGGGTATGGGTGTCTTGGGAGTATACCCCCCAGGGGTAGCTATGATTCGTCCATGACCCCTTCCCGCACTTCAGAGGCACGTGGATATTCCGCCACCAAGGACGACCTGCTGAAACGGCTCCGTCGCATCGAGGGCCAGGTCCGTGGAATCGAGGGGATGGTCGAGGAGGAGCGCTATTGCATCGACGTCCTCACCCAGATCTCGGCCGTCCAGGCCGCCCTCGACAAGGTCGCGCTGGGACTGCTCGATGATCACGCTCAGCACTGCGTGATCGGCGCCGCCAAGGACGACCAGGCGGAAAAAACGCAGGAGTTGATGGCCGCCGTCGGCCGGCTGATGCGGCGAGGCTAGAACCGGCTCGAGGAGAGCCTTGCCGCTCCGTCCACCTTTCTTCGGGCGCGGGGGGCGCTGCTCAGTGGGAGACCGACACAGACTCCCGCGCGGGTCACTCCTCCTCGGTAGACGCCTCGCCCGCAGGGTCGCCGACGTGGAGGCGATCCTCCTCGCCTGCCACGAGCGCCAGGTCGCCGCCCACCTCGATCAGCTTCTTGCCCTCCGAGAGCAGACCGCCACCCCATTCGACGGCCTAAGGCGGTACTCGGCGCCTATGCCCTCATTCGCCACGAGGTCGGGCGCCAAGACCACGGCACCGACCTGACCGCGCTACCGCACCGAGGCGCGTGCCTTGCCGGCCCCGGACGTGAACTCCAGGAGCCCTTTCGTGACCTGATCACCGAGACCGCCAAGAGCGGAGCGATCCCGACCGACGTCGGTCCTGACGAGCCGGCGGCCTACTGCCTCAACGCGCTCGCCGCCTCCGGCGCGCTCAAATCAAGGGCCGCCGTCGGACGACTCGTCACCGTCACCATCGCGGGACTCGAGACTCCATAGATTTGTCGGCCTGCCGCCCTGATCCACCGCTGATCGTGGACCTAATGAGGGACATTCAGTAGTTGCGGGCAGCGGAACAGGCGTGGAGTCACGCCCCTCGCGTGCAGCACCTTTACCTAGGATGTCTCGCAGAGCTTTCAGTTTCGGCGCCGAGCTTGTCCGCCGACCACCCGTGAGCCGGCACTGATCTGCGAGCCCGGCCGGAGCGTAGTTATAGATAGGACCATCTGCCGTTTTCAACCGAGCCGATCGCCCAATTGAGCCTACTTTCCCTGAGACAGAGATTGACCTACCGTCCAAGCCGGACGGTGGCCGCCGTGATCGTCTGCCTCGGGCTACTGGTGGCCCTCCACCACGGCATCATGCCGATGGATCATGGCTCGACAATGCCGATGGACCATGGCCACGACCGCGCCGCAGCGGTGGCCATGGGTGCCGCGATGGTCTGCGCCGGCATCATCGCCGCCGGCCTTGCGATCTGCCCCGAGGTCGGGGCGGAGCGGCGGCTCCGACCCTACCGCGACCTTGGCTCCTTAAATGCTCGTTTGGTATCGGCCTCCGCGCTCGAGGCGCGGTCCCGCGCGGGACCGACGATCTCGGAGGTCCTGAGGCTCTGAGTTTCCGTTCCCGAGCGGCTTTCCGCCGCTCGGTGGCGCCTGCCGGCGCCTATCAGAACGGAATCTCGAAAGGAGACTCAGATGAAGTTTCGATACAAGCCGATAACCCTGGTCGCGTTGATCGCGCTGCTGGGCCTGACCGTGGTGCTCAGCGCCTGTGGCGGGGGCAGCAGCTCGTCGAGCACGAGCAGCTCAGGAGGCTCGGGCGGAACGGTCGACCAGGCCTTCGTCGCCGAGATGATCCCCCACCACGAAATGGCCGTCGAGATGGCCGAAATGGCCCAGGCCGAGGGTCAGCACCCCCAGATCACTCAGCTCGCGGACGACATCATCAAGACGCAGAGCAGCGAGATCGAAGAGATGGAACCGATCGCAGAAGAAATCGGCGCTCTCGGAGGATCCGAAGGCGAAAGCATGGAAGGGATGTCCGAAGAAGGGATGTCCGAGATGGAACACGGCGGTGAAGAAGGCCCGAGCATGAGCGAAGACGCCAAGGTGCTCGGCATCCCGATGGGCTCGATGGGGATGTCGATGGACATGTCGAGTCTCGAAGGAGCAAAGCCGTTCGATCGCGCTTTCATCGACATGATGATCCCCCACCACCAAGGGGCGATCCTGATGGCCCAGGCCGAGCTAGCCGACGGCGAAAACGGGCAGCTGAAGGAACTCGCCAAGGGGATCATCGCCGCTCAGACGATGGAGATCGAAGAGATGAACGAATGGCGCGAAGGGTGGTACGGCTCGCCCTCTCCCGCCGGCGGCGTTCCGGGCTCCGAAGCCGCGTAGCAGCTCAGGCCGGCCCTCACGGGTGGGCGGATCGGGCCCTTGTCGACCGGGTCCGATCCGCCCACCGGCGGCTCGCTGCTCAGGAGCTGGGCGGCTCGAATCCGCCTAGTTCACTTTCAAGTGCCTCCCCGGTCGCTGGGGTCGGCAGGTGACCCCGTGGGCCGCGGCGACCGTGTTGGCCGGTGAGGGACCGCGTCGCAGCGCCGGATCAGCTAGGGGCGTCTGAACAGGAAGGCGTTCGGCCATGGTCGACGACCGATTCGTTCCAGCTCCAAATGAGATCGGGCGCTCTCCCGCGCGGAGGTGCCGCAGTGGTAACGGCGGCAGGTGTGCTCGTCGACAAAGCGCGACTTGAAACTCGAGGAGTCAGGGCGGGCCATCTGCGGAGCTACGAGCCGGAGCAGACGGAACGCAATACCACTCCTAAGTAGAACTGGACGCGCGTGCGCCGCCGCCACTCACTCGTCGGTGCAACAGTCGCCGTCACCGCAGCAGTCGTCCTCGCGCTCTGCCGCGATACCTCCGCCGCCGAACAGCAACGGTAGCTCGATCGGGGCGGGGGGCTTGACCGCAGGCGTAGAGGCGGGTGCGGGAACCGCCGCGAGCGCCGGATGTTGAACGAACGCCTTTCGGCGACCGGCGCGGACGCCGTTGGCGATCACGACGACCTCCGCCAGCTCATGGATCGCCACCACCGCGGCGAGACCGAGGACGCCGGCCGCGGCGAGCGGGATCAGGGTGAGGAGGATGCCGCCGGAGAGGAAGAGGTTCTGCCTCATCACCCGGCCGGCACGACGAGCGTGGAGCAGGGTGTCGGGGAGGATGCGCAAGTCGTCGCCCATCAGGGCGACGTCGGCGGCCTCGATCGCGACATCGGTGCCCATCGCCCCCATCGCGACGCCGACGTCGGCGCTCGCCAGGGCCGGGGCATCGTTGATCCCGTCGCCGACCATCGCCGTCGGCGCATCGTCCTGGAGGCGCTCGACCGCGGCCACCTTGTCGGTCGGCATCAGGTCGGCGTAGACGGAGTCGATGCCGACCTCGCCGGCGAGCGCTGCCGCGGTCCGCTCGTTGTCCCCGGTCAGCATCGCGGTGCGCATCCCGAGCGCGTGGAGGGCACCGACTGCTTCGAGCGCCTCGGGACGCAGCTCGTCACGGACCGCGATCGCGCCGAGCGTGTCGCCGCCGTCGGCGAGAAGGACCACGGTGGCGCCCGCGGTCTGTAGTTCGGCGACGCGTTGCGCGAGCGCTTCCGCGTCGACGAAGCCGGGCCGCCCCAGCCGCAGCCGGCGCCCGTCGAACCGGCCCTCGAGCCCGCTGCCGGCATGGGCCTGGATGTCGTCGGCTGCGGGTCCGGGGCCCGCGGCGGCGATGATCGCCTGCGCGAGTGGGTGCTCGCTGCGTCGCTCGAGCGCCGCCGCCAACCGGAGCAGCTCCCCCGGCTCGACCTCGCCCGCGCTCACCGTCTCGATCACCTCGGGGCGGTTGCGCGTCAACGTGCCGGTCTTGTCGAGCGCGACCGCCCGGATCCCCGCCAGCGCCTCGAGCGCGGCACCGCCCTTGATCAGGACGCCGGAGCGGGTCGCGGCACCGATCGCCGCGACGACGGTGACCGGCACCGAGATCGCGAAGGCGCAGGGGGCGGCGGCGACGAGGACGACGAGTGCGCGACCGATCCAGGTGGTCGGGTCGCCGAGCAGGCTGCCGATGACGGCGATCGCCAGGGCGACGACGAGGACCCCCGGCACCAGCGGCCGGGCGATCCGCTCTGCCAGGCGCTGGCTCTGGCCCTTGCGCTCCTGGGCCTCCTCGACGATGCGGACGATCCGCGCCAGCGAGTTGTCGGCGGTCGGGGCGGTGACCTCGACCTCGAGCGCGCCGCCGCCGTTGATCGCGGCGGCGAAGACCTCCTCGCCGGGGCCTCTTTCGACGGGCACCGACTCGCCGGTGATCGCCGAGAAGTCGAGCGCCGAGTGGCCGACCGTGATGATCCCGTCGGTCGCGACGCTCTCCCCTGGTCGCACGATCAGGCGGTCGCCCACCCGCAGCCCGGCGGGGTCGACCTGCGTCTCGGTCCCGTCGCGGAGCACGGTGGCGCGCGCCGGGACCAGGTCGAGCAGTGCCCGCAGGCCGCGGCGCGTCCTGGTCAGCGCATAGCTCTCGAGCGCCTCGGAGATCGAGAAGAGGAAGCAGAGCGTCGCCGCCTCGGCCCACTCGCCGAGGATCACGGCGCCGACCGCGGCGATCGCCATCAGGGTCCCCACACCGAGCCGTCCCCGCGGGAGGTTGCGCGCCGCCTCGGGGACGAAGGTGAGACCGCCGGCGAGGATGGCGACGGCAAACAGGGCGACCTGGAGCGCCCTCGAGGCGGCGGCCACGTCGAGGATCAGACCCACGGCCAGGGCGGTTCCCGCGACGACCGCGAGCCGGATCTCGCGAACCTCGTGAAGTCGCTTCGGCGGCTCGCCCGAAACGGCCTCGGTAGGCGCGGACGGTGCGCAGCAGGCGTCGCTCATCGGACCGCCGCCTCACCGCTCGCAAGGACGGCGGCGAGCAGGTCCAGGCCGACCTCGGTCAGCGAGTAGAAGACCATCTTCCCCTCGCGCCGCGAGCTCACCAGGCTGTCGGCACGCATCCTGCGTAGATGATGGGAGACCAGGCTCTCGGCGCGCCCGGAGATCCAGGCCAGGTCGCAGACGCAGAGCTCGCCGCCATCGCGGAGGGAGGCGGCGATCATCACCCGCGTGGGGTCGGCGAAGGCGGCTGCGCGTGCGGCCGAGAGCTCGGCCGCGGCAAGGTCGAGCCTGCTCCGGCGCAGTTCCTCGGCGAGCGGAAGGTCGAGGCAGAGTAGGTCACACCTATCGTCGGGCATCGTGTCATTCTAACGAGCATGCAGATGTTGTTGCGAGAACGCACGCGGCCATGAACAGACAGCCTCCTCCCTCGACGCTCGCGGCCGAGGGCGTGATCGCCGCCCCCTCCGCGACCGAGCTCGAGGGCATCCGATCGCGGGGGCGACTCCGCTACACCCTGACCCTCCTCGGCGCCGCCTTCGTCGCCGCGATCGCCTACGTCGACCCCGGCAACTTCGCCACCAATGTCGCCGGCGGCGCCGAATACGGCTACCTCCTGCTGTGGGCGGTGCTGGCGGCGAACCTGATGGCGATGCTGATCCAGTATCTGTCGGCGAAGGTGGGGATCGCGACGGATCGCAACCTCCCCGAACTCTGCCGCGAGCAGTTCCCGAGGCCGGTCTCCTGGGGACTCTGGGCCCAGGCCGAGGTGATGGCGATGTCGACCGACCTGGCCGAGATGGTCGGCGCCGCGATAGCCCTCAACCTGCTCTTCGGCGTCCCGCTGTTCGTCGCGGGACTGATCTCGGGTGCCGTCGCCTTCGGCCTCCTCGCCCTCCACGCCCGCGGCCACCGACGCTTCGAGACGGCGATCGTCGGCCTGCTCGGCATCATCCTGATCGGGTTCCTCTACGAGACGCTGCGCATCGGGCCGGACGCCGGGGGCGTGGTCGGCGGCTTCGTCCCCCGGCTGGAAGGCTCCGACAGCCTCCTCCTCGCCGTCGGGATCATCGGTGCGACGGTGATGCCGCACGTGATCTATCTGCATTCGGCGTTGACCCAGGGTCGGATCCGACCGCGCGACGATGACGAGCGCCGCGAGTTGATCCGCTTCCAGCGCGTCGACGTCGGGATCGCGATGGGGATCGCCGGCGTGATCAACATCTCGATGCTCGCGGTGATGGCGACGGTGCTCTCAGGCACCGGCATCGACACGATCGAGGGCGCCTATACCGGCCTCGAACAGGTGGTCGGGCCGACCTCGGCCGTCGCCTTCGCGCTCGCCCTCCTGGCGTCCGGCGTCGCCGCCTCGAGCGTCGGAACCTTCGCCGGGCAGATCGTCATGGAAGGCTTCATCCGCCGCTCGATCCCGCTATTCCTGCGGCGCTCGGTGACGATGGTCCCGGCGCTCGCCATCCTGGGGCTGGACATCGACCCGACCCGGGCATTGGTCATCAGCCAGGTCGTCCTCTCCTTCGGCATCCCCTTCGCCTTGATCCCGTTGGTCCTCCTCACCGCCCGAGGAAACGTGATGGGCGCCTTCGTCAACCATCGGGCGACCACGATCCTCGCCTCGATCTTCGCCGCCGTGATCGTCTCGCTGAACGGCTTCCTGCTCTACCAGACGTTCTTCGGCGGATGATCGCCGATCATGCCGGATGGAGGGCGACGGAATCGCCCGCCATCCGGCCCGGGCCGATCTCGCTTCGTGTCAATCGAACAGCTCGCCGAAGAAGCCGCGTCGGCGCTTGCCGCCGTGCTTGCCGTTGCCGCCGTGGCCACCGCCCTGGTGGCCACCCTTTCCCCCGCGAACGTAGTCGGAGAATGATCCTCGGGTCTCGGGGTCGGCACCGAGATAGGAGCTCTCGGCTCCGATCAGCTGCTCGAGCTCGCCGCGGTCGAGAAAGATCCCGCGACACTCTTCGCACTGGTCGATCGTGATGCCGTTGCGCTCGTAGGTGCGCATCGCGCCACGGCACTTCGGGCAGAGGAGTTGCTCCTGGGTCTGTGTACTCATGGATGTGTCCTTTCACTCGTTGGTGGGATGAAGTCCGAAGCGGGGATCGGGCCCCGGCAGTCCGGCGCCCGCGACCACGAGCGCGATCGCGGCGGAGAGCGCCAAGGCGAGGCCGGAGTCCCCGAGGAGACCGAGCGCGACTCCCCAGACGACCGCGGCGGCGCGGACCCAAACGGCCACCGACCGATGCCGCCGTGACCCCGCTGCCGCCGGAATTGCCGGCGGCAGCCAGCGCTCCAGGGCGACGGTGACCAGGACGGCCGCGCCGAACACAGGCAACGGACTGACGTCGCGGCTCCATTCCCCCAGCTGCCAGGCGCCTTCCTCGGCGGCGACCAGGACCGGGACGAGCCCGAGGACGGTCCACGCGGAGAGCATCCACGGTCGACCCCGGACCCCGATGGCGAGCGCGACGACCGCCCAGGCGATGAACAGGATCGCGACCACGACGTTCACGACGCACTCCCCCGTCGAAGGTCATCTCCTCGCCATACGCCCCAACCGCCGCCGCGGCCGCACTCGATCGCCTGGACCAGGGCGACCGCTCCGACCAACACGCCCGCGAGCTGGTCGAGCACCCAGAGTTCGGTGATCGCGAGCGCGATGACCGCGACGAGGACGACCGCCCCGAGCACGCCGGTCAGCAGCAGGTCCGCCCCCTGCCTGCGTACGGCGGTCGACTTGAGCTGGTTGCCGATGCGCGCCGTCTCGACTGCGAGGCCGATCGACACGAGAACGACCAGGACCAGGACCCCGATGCCGAGGACGCCCGGTTCGGCATGTCGGTCGGCGAGGAAGGCATAGACCGAGTCGATCAGCGCGAGACCCGCGAGCGCGAAGAACTGCACCACGAGAGCCTGTCGTCCGCCGGCTAGTTGATGCGGAATCGGCGGCCCCCTGAACACGCTGAGGACGAGCAGGATCAGGTTCGCGAAACCGACGATCGCCGCGTCGACGCCGAGCATCAGCAGGGAGACCGAATCGCCCACCGCGCCGGCGATGAAGAGGCCGATCGCCCCGATGGAGAGGGCACCTGCGCCGAGCCACGACAGGAGTCGAAATCGCGTGGCCGCGTCCAGGCGCCCACCGAGGGCGCCGGTCAAGGTTCCGTTCACTTGCATCGCTACCGCCTTCGCTCGGATCTCCGCGCGACGTGTCCGTCCACGCGGTCGTCGGGGCCGGGGGAGTCCGGCCACGTCAGGGTCGTCTTGGACTAGGCGAAGACGGGCGGCGGCCTGACGGCCAGACCGGATGCGAGCGGGGCGAGGCGGCGCGGGAGGTGGTCGGCGACCTGGCGATCATCGACCGGGGCGGGTGAGGATCCGGGGGTGTCGCGCTCGGCGAGCCAGGTCTCGACCTCCTCGATCCCGCGGTCGACCAGCGCCGCGATGACGCCGAAGATGATCGCCAGCGGCAACGCGGCCCAGCCACCGGAGGAGAAGATCGACGCGATCCCGCCGGCGTGGCCTGCGAGCAGTACCCCCTCCATCAACTGCTGACATGAGAAGACGGCGACGATGCCGAGTGCGTAGGAGCCGGCGCGGAGCCGGCGGCCCCGCCACGGAATCGGGAGCGGACGAGCCGGGCGCTCAGCCCGGCGAGCAGCAGGCCGGCGACCAGCGGGGCCACGTGGCCGAGGATCGTGGAGAGGTCCCAACTCCGGTCGCCGACGCCCAGGCCGACGGCCAGGAAACGGAGCTGGTGGATGACGAACGCCCCCAGCGCGATCAGCGATGCCGATCGCGTCCTACTGCCGGTGAAGAGCCAGGATCGCAGGCGCAAGAAATTCGAGTGTAGCCGCTCCATCCCGGTCATCTACACCGCCGCCTTCTTCTCCTCGTGCGCGGGCGGCTCGCACTGGAGGGTCGGATGGGTGATGCCGAATTCGTCTTCCAACAGGCGCGTCGCGCGCCCCAGCACCTCGCCGAGGTCGGCGGCCGGCCCCAGGACGAGGTGGCCGCTCGCGGCATCGACCCCGGAGGTGAGCGTCCAGACGTGGAGGTCGTGGACGGCGGCGACGCCTTCGAGGGTGAGGAGCTCGTCTTCGACCTTCTCGACGTCGATGTGTGACGGCGCGCTCTCCAGCAGGATCCGCAGGGCGGCTCGCCCGAGGCGCCAGGTGCGCGGCAGGATGAAGAGGCCGATCCCGGCACCGATGATCGCGTCGGCGTAGGGCCAGCCGGTCGTGAGGACGATGGCACCCGCCAGGAGGACGCCCGCCGATCCGAGCGCGTCGGCCATCACCTCGAGGAAGGCACCTTTGACGTTCAGGCTCTCCGCCGCTCCGGCGCGGAGGAGCTGGAAGGAGACGAGGTTCACGCCGAGCCCGACCGCGGCGACGATCAGCATCGGGGGCCCGGCGATCGCCGGCGGGTCGGAGAACCGCTGCACCGCCTCGTAGAGGACGTAGATCGCGACGCCGAAGAGAAGGAAGGCGTTCGCGAGGCTCGCCAGGACCTCGAGGCGGTAGAGGCCGTAGGTGTTCGAGCGATCGCGCGAGCTGCTCGCGAACTGGATCGCGGCCAGCGCCAAGCCGAGCCCGACGACGTCGGTGAGCATGTGCCCCGCGTCCGACAGCAGCGCGAGGGATCCGGTCAGGATCCCTGCGAGCGCCTCGACCACCATGTAGGCGGCGGTTATGACGAGGGCGATCGTCAGCGGCCGGCGATGCCGCCCGGCGGCGGAGACGGCGTCGATGTGGGAATGACCCTCGCTCATCGAGGCGCCCGCGTCGTCCGTCTTATATATGCACAACTATGCATGTGTGAATCTTTGCAGATTTTGGTTGGGCGTGTGGATTCATCTTCTCCAGGCGGGCCCGGTCCTCATATCCCGCAGCTAGCTTCGGCCTCCGGATGACGAAGACCCTCGGCGCCCTGCTCCTCACCATGCTCCTCGGTGCTCTCTGCGGCGTAGCAGTCGCCACCGCGGATCCGGAGACCGAGCTCGAACGCACGAAGACCCGCCTCGGCGAAGTTCGCGACCGGGAGGGCATCCTCACGGGCGATCTCCGTCGCATGGGCGCGACGATCGAGGACCTGCGTCGGAAGGCTCGTGAGGCGCGGGCGCGCGAGCGCGCCGCGGCGAGCACCCTCGCCGCCAGGCGGGAGGAGCTGAGCGCGGCGCGGGAAGGGCTCGAGCGCGCGGTCGACCACCTCGGGCTCACCCAGGTGCGGCTGCGCCGGGCGTTGGAGACGCTGCGTGAGCGCGTCGTCGCGATCTACGAGGAAGGCACGCCCGACATCACCTCGATGGTCCTCGCCGCCCACGACCTCGGGGAAGCCATGAGCGTCGGCGAATACGTGGAACGAATCCGGCGGTACGACGAGGCGCTGGTCACCCGGGTCCGCGACCTGCGCGACGACGCCCGCGACACGGTCACCAGGCGGGCTCGGCTACGTGACGGGATCGCCGCCGCGGTCGACTCGATCGCGGCACGTCGGGACACCCTCCGGGTGACCCGGATCAGACGCGCCGAGCGGGAGGACTCCCTCGCGGTGGCGATCGCCGATCGCCGGAAGGCGCTGTCGGGGCTGGAGGATCGCGAGAGCGTCCTCGAGGGCGACGTGTCGTCGCTGCAGGCGGAGATCGAAGCTCGCCTCGCCGCGGCGGCCTCGTCCCACCCCACCGCCCCGAGCGGTGCCACCGGGACCTTCGTCTGGCCCGTCGAAGGAATGCTCACTTCCGGCTTCGGCTACCGCTGGGGTCGCCAGCACGAGGGCATCGACGTCGGCGCCGCCGAAGGCACGCCGATCTGGGCCGCCGCCGACGGGACCGTGGTGCTCCAGCAGGGCGAGTCCGAAAGTGGCGGCTACGGCAACTACACCTGCGTCGAACATGACGCCGTCGGCCTGACCACCTGCTACGCCCACCAATCGGCTTTCGAGGTCTCATCCGGGCAGCGCGTCTCCCAGGGACAGGTGATCGGCCTGGTCGGCAACACCGGCAACTCCTTCGGCGCCCACCTGCACTTCGAGGTGAGGTCGGCCGGAGCCCCACAGGATCCTCTCCCCTACCTCTAGCCGATGCCCGGGGGCGTCCCTATACTCCTCGCGCACAACCTGCCTAATCCCGGGCGCTACGCGCCTCGGAGCGGGGGACCCGAAGGGCATCGAGGCCCAGGGGCGAATCGGATCGACAGATCCGTAGCGCGACTCTTCAGCGCGAGCCCGCCAGCTAACCCCGCAGGCGCTCGGAAGAGAGGTCCCGTCTTGTCCCATCACAGATCAGTTGATGCCCGGCTCGGGCTCGCGCTGCTCGTCCTCGGCCTGCTGCTTTCGTGCGCCGGAAACGCGGAGGCCGCCGTCGCGCCCGGCGGCATCGGCGCCGGCGGTTCGGTGGCACTGGCAGACGTCACCTGCGTCAGGCAATGCGTCGCCGTCCACAAGGTCCGCCCAGGCTCGACCGTCAGGGTGCGCGGACTCGACCTCGAAGAGGTTCGCGAGGTGGTCTTCCGCGGCAGCAAGGGCCCGATCCAGGTCGAACCGGTGCAGCGCACCGAACGGGCCGCGACCGCGGTGGTCCCCGAAGGCGCGGTCGCCGGGCGGCCCTACGTGATCGACCAGTCAGGACATCAGTCGGCGCCCTCTCCCCACAAGCTCTTCATCCTGCCGGGCGCGCCCTCGCCCTCCTCGACGCCCGCGTCCGGCTCGGCCTATCCGATCGCCGGCAAGCACGAACTCTGGGAGGGCTTCGGCGGGGCACGCGAACATGGCGGTGCCGACATCGGCGCCGCCTGTGGCACCCCCCTCGTCGCCGCGCTCACCGGCACGGTCGAGTCGGTCAAATACGAACCGCGGGCCGGCAACTACCTGGTCATCGACGCCGGAGGCGTGGACGCCGACCTCATCTACATGCACATGAGCGCCCCCTCGCCCCTGAAGGTTGGCACCCCGGTCGCGGTCGGGACGCAGGTCGGCACCGTCGGCGACACCGGCAACGCGCAGGGCTGCCACCTTCACTTCGAGTATTGGATCGGCGAGGCATGGTTGGGTGGCGAAGCGGTCGACCCCGTTCCCTACCTCACGCAGTGGGAAGGCTCCGCGGGCTAGTCAGGACGCGACCCAGACGGCGGCGACCATCGCGGTGCCGGTGAGGCCGAACGCCGAGGCCCCGATCGCCGTCCAGGCCATCGCCCGGCCGCTTTCCTTCCCTTCCGAGGCGTCGATCTCGCGCAACGCCTTGCGGCCGAGCCAGATCGCGGCCACCGAGCCGAAGCCGAAGACCCAGAAGATCGAGAGGGCGAGCGAGATCAACGCCATCTCGTTCATCTCCCGGCCCGACGCCTCGCTGCGCGCCCGGCTCTCCCGATCCCGCCGATCCTCGGTCATCCGCAGTCTCGGTAGAGACGCCAGGATCGGTTGGACGCCACCGGCTCGAACCCGGCCGGGACGACGCTGTAGAAGCGGCTCGGATCGTTCGGGTCGAGGACGAAGTTATGGATCACGAACGGGCTCGCCGGGGCGAGGAAGAGCCCGCTCGCGCTCGCTTCCTGCTCGCTCGAGCTGACGACCTCCGACGGGCGCTCATCGAGGGCGAGCGCGAGACGAGGGACCGCCCGGTGGTTCGGCACCGAGATCGGGCCGCAGGCGCGGTCGAAGGCTCCGGAGTCGGCCAGGCGGTGCAGGTCGCCCTCGATCCGGCCTTGGTCGGCGAGGTCGGTCGCCACGCGGGCGTCGAGCTCATACTGGGCCGGGAGCCAGGCGGCGAAGAGGAGGGCGATCGCCACCGCGACGACCTGCCAGCGTCGGCGCCACGGGTCGCCCTGGGGCACGAGGCGCCAGCCCAGCAGCGCGAGCGCGGCGAAGATCGCCAGGAGCGCGGCGGCGAGCATCGTGTAGCGCGGGATGATCGCGAGGCCTGCGCTCGCCAGCAGGGCGAAGGCGCCGAGCGCCAGGATCACCCCGACGGCGCCGATCGTCGCCCGGCGTCGCAGCAGCCCGAGCCCGAGCACGAGCCCGACCGCCGCGCCCACCATCCCCGGCCATTGCAGGACCTCGCCGAGGCGGCGCGGCCCGTAGAGCACCAGGTCGACCGGACCGGTCTGGCGACCAAGCGTCTCGACGGTTTCGCGGGTGCCGGTGAAGGAGTAGGTGAGGCTCCCGGTCGTCAGGAGGTCGAAGAGCGCCCAGGCGACCGGCGCGGCGAGCGCCAGGGCGACCAGCCCGACGACCTCGACCCGCGTGCGCCCTCCTCGCCACCTGATGCCGCGACGGCCCTTCTCCGGGTCGACGCTCACCAGCAGGTAGGCGAGATATGCGACCGAGAAGAGCCACGCCTCGGGCCGAAGCAGGCCGGCGAGGGCGAGCAGGGCGAGGACCGGCGCCCCGGCACGGGGGCGCCGCGAGGCGAGCGCCAGAGCACCGAGGCAGAGGGCGATGTAGGGGAGATCGACGTAGGCACGCAGGCCGTTGGAGAGAAAGGGCGCGCGGGTGAGGACGATCAGCGCGGCGACCACGCCGATCACCGGGTCGAACCAGCGGGCGCCGAGCCGGTAGACCAGGTAGGTGACAAGCCCCAGGGAGGCATAAGCGACCACCATCGCGCCGGTCGCCGCGCCGTGACCGAGCGGCGAGAGGATCGCCGCGACCACGGTCGCGAGCGGATGCGGCGTCGGCGGCAGCACGGCGCCGTAGTCAGGTCCGAAGCCCTGGGCGAGCTCCCGCCCCCAGACGAGGAAGTACATCGTGTCGTAGTTCGGGAAGCCGGCCGGGAAGGTGATCAGCAGCGCGGCGGCGACCGCCGCCGCGCAGAGAAGCGCCGGCGCGAGCCGGCGGGCTCCGAGAGGGAGCGTCAAACCGTCGGCGCCGGCGGGGCGACCGGCATCAGGCCGACACCCCACAGGGCGAGGCGACCTGCAACGGGCGGGTCTGTGCGTGGTCCATCTGCAGCGTGACGTGGTCGATGCCGAAGCGCTCGTCGAGCATCGTCGCCAGCTCGCGGCGACGGCCATGGCAGTCGTCGCCCTCGCCGACGAGCACGTGAGCGGCGAGCGAGGGGAACCCCGAGCTCACCTCCCAGAGGTGGAGGTCGTGGACCTGCACGACGCCCGGCGCGGCGACCATCGCGGCCCCGACCTCCTCGGGGTCGAGTCCCGGTGGCGCGCCCTCGAGGAGGATCCGACCCGAGTCGCGCAGCAACCCGTAGGCCGCGCGGAGCATGATCGCGGCGATGATCAGGGCGGCGATGCCGTCGGCGCGCGTGAAGCCGGTGATCAGGATCACCGCGCCCGCGATCGCGGTGGCGACGAAGGCCGCGAGGTCGGTGAGGATGTGCTGGAAGGCACCCTCGACGTTGAGGCTCTGGCGGTTGGCCTTCGAGAGGGTCCAGGTCGCCGCGAGGTTGACGACCACCCCGACCAGGGCGACGATCAGGAGGGCCGCCCCCGGCACCTCCGGCGGGTCGAACAGGCGCCTCACGCCCTCGATCGCGATCAGGACGCCGAGCACCAGCAGGGTCGCGCCGTTGAACTGCGCGGAGAGGATCTCCGCCCGTTTGAGGCCGAAGGTGAAGTTGCCCTCGGCCGGCCGCCGGGCGAGGCCGATGGCAAGAAGCGCCAGCCCGATCGCGGCGGCGTCGGTGAGCATGTGGGCGGCGTCGGAGAGAAGCGCCAGCGAGTGCGTGGCGATGCCGACCACGACCTCCACCGCCATGAAGCCGACGATCAGGGCCAGGGCGATCGTCAGTTTGCCGCGGTCGGCGTCGGCGCTGACCCCGTGGCTGTGGCCCGCGTGTCCGCCGTGGTCGTGCCCGCTGTGATCGTGTCCCTCGTGGCTCATCGGCGGGCATCATATGCACAGATGCACATTTATGCACAAACGCAACCGATAGATTTTGAGAACGATGCCCATCAAGACGACCAGCCCCGACGGTTCGCCGGCTCACAACCGTGCCCGAGAGGAACGGCTGACGGAGACGTTCCGGCTGCTGGCGGATCCCGGGCGCATGCGCATCGTGATCGAGCTTCACGCCAAGGAGGAGCTCGCCGTCGGTGACCTGGCGACGGCCGCGGGCCTCAGTCCCACCGCCTGCTCCCAGCAGCTCCGACTGCTCCGTGCCGCCCGCCTGGTGCGCAAACGCCGCGAGGGTCGCCACATCTACTACTCGCTCTTCGACGACCACGTCTTCGAGCTGGTCGAGCTGGTCGAGAAACACCTCGACGAGGACGACTGAGACCCGACGCCCAGGGCTTCGTCCCTAGACTGGCCCGGGTGAGAATGCGCGCCCTCATCGGCCCGCGGGCACAGTCGGCTTCCCTGATCGCTCTCGGCGCCTTCGCCGTCCACCAGCTCCGCTACCTGCTCGCCTACGGCGGCGACGCGGGCAACGAGCTGGCCGGTCAGGGGCACAGCTACCTCTCCCACCTCGTCCCGTTGCTGCTCGGTTTCGGCCTGGCGATCCTGACCGCGAGACTGGTCCGCGGCCTGCTCGGCGGCTCCTCCTCACCCGGGGCCGAACGACGGCTGAAGGCGACCTCCTACGCCTTCGGCATCGCCGCCGTCTTCTGCTGTCAGGAGCTGGCCGAGGGTGCCCTCTTCGCCGGCCATGCGGCGGGACTCGCGGCGATCTTCGCCGGCGGCGGCTGGACCGCGCTGCCGCTCGCCGCGCTCTTCGGCGTCCTGGCGGCCCTCCTCGACCGCGGGATCGAGGCGATCGAGGCGCTTGCGGCACGGACGGATCGCACGACCGCGCGGCCACCCCGCCGCCTTGCCTTGCCGAGCGCACCGCCGCAGCTCGGCCGCAGGCTCTCCCCGATCGCCGTCGGCCTCGCCCAGCGGCCCCCTCCCTCCTTCCCCTGAGCTGAACAGCTGAGGCCCACCGTCGCGTCGCGACGGTGGCGGATGCCTGCGCGCGGGCCGACGCCCGCGCCATCAGACGAAGGAGTTGCGAGATGATAAAGCTCGATCAGCGGGCGATCCTGCTCGGCCTGGGCGCGGTCGCCGCGATCGCCCTGGTCGTCGGGCTCGTCCTGAAGGCCGGCTCGGACGAGAAGACGCACGACGGGACCACGACCTCCGTCCCGAAGGAAGGCGCCACCCAGGGCGCCGATGACGTCCAGAAGACCGGCGGCGAATCCGAGGCCGAGAAGACGCCGACGAGAAAGGCTCCGAAGATCACGACGATCGTCGTCCGGGACGGCGAGCCCGTCGGCGGCGTCGCCGACCTCGACTACGGCCACGGTGAACAGGTCCGGTTCCGGGTGACATCGGACATCGGCGAAGAGATCCACCTGCACGGCTACGACATCTCCAAGGAGGTGAAGCCCGGCGGCTCGGTCACCTTCGACTTCCCGGCAGACCTGGAAGGCGTCTTCGAGGTCGAGCTCGAGGGACAGGCGACCCAGATCGCGGAGCTGACGGTCGACCCATGATCCCCCTGCCGTCCCTCCCCGCCGCCCACGCGCTGGTCGCCCGCAGCGATCTGCCGATCCCCGCGTGGCTCTTCGCATGGGCGGCCTCGGGGGTGCTGATCGTCTCCTTCTTCGCCCTCTCGCTCGCATGGCGCAAGCCGCGACTGGAGGACGAGCGCTGGCGGTCCAGGGGTGCGTGGATCTGGCGGGTGGCGGTCTCGATCCCGGTGCAGGTGCTCCTCGGAGCAGTCGGCGTCGGCCTGCTCGGCGTCGCCGTCTACGCCGGCCTGCGCGGCACCGACGCACCGGACCGGAACCTCGCGCTGACGTTCTTCTTCGTCACCGTCTGGCTCGGGTTCCCGGCGCTCAGCGTCGTGCTCGGCGACGTCTTCCGGCCGTTCAACCCTTGGCGGGCGCTCGGCCGGGTGGCGGGCGCCTGCGCAGGGTCCGTCGGGGTCCGCGACATCGTGCGCCGCCACTATCCGGAGCGACTCGGTCGCTGGCCCGCCGCCGTCGGACTGGTCGCCTTCGTCTGGCTCGAGGTCGTCTACGGCGCGGGAGGGGTGACCGGGGCCGGGCTCTCGCCGCATACCGTAGCCGTCGCCGCCCTCCTCTACAGCGGCTACACGCTGGCGATGATGGGGATCTTCGGCGTGGACACCTGGTGCTCACGTGGCGAGGTCTTCTCGGTCTACTTCGGGATGTTCTCCCAGCTCGGTGTCTTCGAGGCCCGCGAGGGCGTGCTCGGGACCCGACGGCCCCTGGCGGCCGCGACCCTCTGGGCGAGCGTCCCCGGCTCCCTCGCCGTCGTCGTCGCCTCGATCGGCACGACGAGCTTCGACGGCGCCCAGGAGGGCGGCTCTCGAGGGGACCTTGAGGAGGCGGTGGTCGCTCCATAGGTCGGGCGACCGACTCAGGTCTCACCCCTGAGGGCTTCCTTCTCGGTTCGGACCGATCGGCTCCGACTGCCGACGTGTGCAGGTAGAGCCCCCTAGTCCAGTAGGAACCTACGACGGCTACATTGGTCGGATGGAACTCGAGGAGATCTTCGCCGTCCCACAAGGCGGGCTCGTGGGCCTCGTCTGAGATCTCCTCGGCAGACAGCTCCGGAGTGCTACCTGGCGCTGAGCAAGCCTGAGCGGCAGCCCGCGATCGGACGGCTCACGGACGACGTCGGCCAGGGTTTGCGGCGATAGCCACGGGCCAGCATTTTGTGGAGTCGCGAATGGGTCTTGGGTTCCACCGGGGCGCGGTAAGAGGACTTACGTACATCACGATCAGGGTTTGAACCGCGAAATGTGTTGGAAATAAGTTGCGGCAGGCAGTCGACCAGTCGCCTCCGTCGACCAACATTCGACAGTTGGTGTCAGGTAGCGGACGCCAGCCTGATCGCCACCCAGAGCCCCCGACGGTCCGGGACCGCGGATCGCGATGTCCCGCACATAGTCTCACCCTCCGAAGCCGGTCCAAGCTCAAGTTCGGCGGTGACGGCCACGCCACGACCGACGGCCCCGGTGGACATTCCGGGGCCGTCGGTCCAACGACATCGTCTGGGCCGTCTCAGGCGTCGGATGACGGAGCCTCCGCTCATCCGACGCCGCGACGCTACCCGACGACGATCCGGAGAATGGTTAATTTCCTGACAACCGCGGTCAGTCGATCTCGATGTCGAAATCCCAGGCGACGATCGGGCTGCTCGACCCGGGAGCCCAGTTGAGCGTTCCGTCGCCGGTCGGGAAGACCCCCGCGACCCGCAGCGAGACCGTCTTGCCCGCCGGCACCTCCGTCGGCGGCGGGCCGCCGTGGAGGCCGGACACCTTCGGATGGTGAAGGTGACCGTCCTCGTCGGTCACGGTGAAATCACGCGGGTCGAGCGGGATCGCCGCCGGCGACTCCGCGAGGGTGACGACGAAGGAGGCCGGGCTGGTCGCGGGGACGGGGAATTCGCCCTCCTCCGGGACTTCCGGGCCGACCGCGGTCGCCATCACCTTGCCCTGGGGGGTGACCACGGCCACCGTGTTCCCCTGGATGGCGAGGGCCGGCTTCGCGGCCGTCGCGGTGACGATCCGTTCCTCGGTATTTTCGGTCTTCGGCAGCCACTTCGGGATGCCGCCGTACTGCAGTTCGTGATGCGCCGGCGCCGTCGAGCCCCCCGAGGTGAGGAACAGGACGACGGCGACGACGACCGCGACGGCCAGGACGGCCGCAGCCGCGCCGAGGAGGCGCGGCTGCGGCCTCCTCGGCATCGACTGGGTGATGGCGCTCATCCTTGGCTACGCCGCCTGGTGGGACCGGCGGTGGACCTTGTGATGGCGCTTCTTGTGGTGCTTGCGCTTGTGATGGCGCTTCTTGTGGTGCTTCTTCTTGTGATGCTTCTTTTTGTGATGCTTCTTTTTGTGGTGGACCGGCTTCGGCGGGCCGGGATTCGACGGCGGGTTACCACCGTTCGACGGAGGATTACCTCCGCCGGAGGGCGGCGGCGTGGTCCCGGTCCCTGGTCCACCCGCGGCGTCGAACACGTCCGCGCCGAACGGCGCCAGGCCGGGCTGCGCGGCGTAGCCGATGTGGCCCTGGCCGTCGAGTCCCGGCGAGGCGGCGCCGACGTTGAACAGGTCCTCCATCGTGCGCAACCAGCTGTAGTGGTTGTAGTACCGCGTGCTGACCGTCCCCGGGGTGATGTAGGGGCTGATCAGGACGCTGCCGGTGTCGCCACCGCCGGTGGTCGGATCGCCGTAGTCGTAGAGCGGATCCGATTCGGCGGTGCGGCCGCCGAGTTTGATCCCGCTGACGGCGCCGGTGGTCTGGATCGGTTCACGGTTTTCGTTGACCAGCGTGAACGAGCCGACGTCGACGGTCCCGCCTTCCTGCGACGGTTTGGTCGCCGTCACCGGGGTGTCGACGACCGGGCCGACGTAGGCCCCCGCCGGGATGCCCGTCCCTTCTACGGTGCGCCCCGGATCGGTGGCGACCGCAGCGTTGTCGGTGATCGTGGTGCTGCCCGACGGAGCGGTCGCGCCGGCGTCGGTCCGCGGACCGGCGATCGGGCTGCCGCCACCCAGGATGCAGGTGCCTTCGGGGAGCTTCGGTTCGGTCTGCGCTTTGCAGTTGGCCGGACGGTCGATGTAGGAGTTGTAACCCGGGCCGGGGTAGAGCTCCTGACCGTTGGCGCCGTACGCCAGCGGGGTGTTCGGTCCGGTCGGCTCGTAGTGGACGCCTTCGCCGTTGATGGTCTCCGCGGCGGAGTCGGTTTCCAGCGACGTCTTCGCGTTCGCCGGGACTTCGGTCGAGTTGGCGAAGCTGTTGCCCGAGTAGGTGAACGGCGGGAAGCCCTCGTCGAAGGTGACGTCGATGAGGCCACCTTCCTTGAACGCCGGGGATTCCTCGATCTCCGGGATCACGTGTTCGAGGAAGACGTCGGCCGCGTAGAGGCCGCCGGTGTAGTTGACCGGCGCGTTCGGCGTGGTCGGGTCGGCGAAGCCGCCCGAGAGGTTGTTGCCGTGGCAGACGGCGTCATGCCCGTCGCTGCAGTTGTTCGGCGAGATCCAGCTGAAGGCCGGAGTGGTCGCGGAACTCTGCAGGTCGTGGTAGAGGCCGTTGTTCGCGTCGAACAGGTTGGCGATGTGCTGCGGGTTGCAGTCGCCGGAGTCGAGGATCGATTCGAACCACGGGAACGGGAAGTGCTTCGGCACGTACTGGTCGGTGGCGTTGGCACTGCCCGGGTTCACGTCGGTTTTGCTGCCGGTCGCACCGGGCGTCGCGTACGGGGCGCCGCAGTATTGGGTGCCCGCGTCGTGGGTGGGGCCTTCGGCGTCGGGGTTACCGAGATCCTGCGCGTAGCCTTTCCAGCTGACCCCGGCGGAGTCCAACTGGTTGAACAGGGTCGGCACGCTCTGCGGGTAGACGCAGCCGTTGGAGCCGGCGGCGGCGTTGGCGCCCTGGGCCGAGGCGAACTGGCCGTAGTTGACGTTGGCGCTGAGCGAACCACCACTGGTGTCGGTCGTGCCGGAGAATTTGTCGTAGTCCGGGCAGTCGGCCTGGGTGTCGGGCTCGGTCGCCTGGCCGCTGACCATCGAGATGTAGTTGTCGAGGCTGAAGTGGCCGGTGCCGTAGTAGTTCTTCAACAGCGCGCCCTGCTTCGGCAGCTGCTGCCAGAGGTAGGTGTTTTTGTTCAGGCCGGTGAAGCTTGCGTCGTAGGACTTGTTCTCGAGGATGATCAGCCACACGTGTTTGATCTGGCCCGAGGCGAGGCCGGTCTGGTCGCCGCCCGTCGTGCTGTCGGCACCTGCCGAGACGACGGGGATTGCGGCGATCGCCGCGGCGATGCAGAGGGCCAGCAGAAGCATCAGCTTGTTGCTCCGTCCTCTGCGGGTCTTCGGGTTGCCGACGGGTCCCGAGGACACGCGCGGGCGTACAGGGTCAATCCTTCTCAAAGCTCTCGACTCCTTTGGATGACTACGGTCCGGAAAGGGCGACGCCCGCGGACGAGACGGGGTGCGCGCGAGGCTCGCGGGAAGGCTCTTCCTGCCTGAGGCTCCCTAGGTTGCCGCTTTGTGAACGTTCGGAAAAGAAGCTGAGAACGGGCCGGGCCGGCGGCCTAAAGTTGACGCAATCGATCAAGAAAAGATCGATTCCCGTAGGCTCCCGCACCCATGACCGGACACGCCTTGCTCGGCGCGGCCATCGCGTTTTTGATCGCAACGATCACCGCACCGGTCGGGATCTCCGGCGCCGTATTCCTGGTCCCCGTGCAGGCGAGCATCCTGCACACGCCCAGCCCGTCGATCACCCCCACCAATCTGCTTTACAACATCCTCGCCACCCCGGGCGCCCTCGCCCGTTACGGGCGTCGGGCGGTGACCGAGGCGCCACTGACGACGGCCCTCGTCGTCGGCACGTCGCCGGGGGTGATCATCGGCGCGGTGATCCGCGTCGAGCTCCTCTCGGGTCCGAAGGCCTTCTACCTGGTGATCGCCGCAGTGCTTATCCCCCTCGGTGGCTGGATTGCCTCGGGACTCTCCCCCACGGGCTCACGGGAACCCCCCGAGCCAAACGACAGGAGGATCACGGTCCTGGCACTGATCGTCGGCACGATCGGCGGCATCTACGGGATCGGCGGCGGGTCGCTTCTCGGGCCGATGCTCGTCGGGATGGGGTTCTCGATCATCGAGGTCGCCCCGGCTGCGCTGGCCTCCACCTTCCTGACCTCGATCGTCGGTGTGGTCGCCTATGCGGCCCTGAGCCTCCGTCACAGCGGCTCGATCGCGCCGTCTTGGACGGTCGGCCTCGCGATGGGCGTCGGGGGTCTGCTCGGCGGCTACGTCGGGGCCGGGCTTCAGTCCCGACTTCCGGAAGCATTTCTGCGACGCGGACTCGGTGTCCTTGCGCTGGCTCTCGGAGTGCGCTACCTGGCGCTCGGCATAGGCTAGTTTAGGCTGGCCGCCAAGCTCGAAACGACACGATCGCGGCCACCGCGAAGGCGGCCGATCGCGGTTTGCCGCTCGCTGTCGCGAGCCGGTGGAACGAGCCCGGCAGCGGCGGCGACCTCGTGCGCAATGGCTACGTGACGCCCCCTTGGGCCGTTACCTCCGAACACCGCGAGGAGTAAGCAGCGCGGTGCCGCCTCGTCAGACTGCCCCCGGCAGTGGTTCCTTCGACCTGTCCGTCGCGGGCGCGCTGGGACTCGGCGTCTTGCTCGGCAACCAGAGCGAGAGGAACGCCGCGGCGAGGACGAAACCCGCCGACGTCCAGAGGCAGGCTTCGAGGCCGCCGAGCTGGTAGAGGAGGCCGGAGAGAACGGTGCCGAGGAGCCGGCCACCGGCGTTCGCCATGTAATAGAAGCCGACGTTCATCGTTGCCTTGTCGCCGTCGGAGTAGGCGAGGATCAGGTAGGAGTGGACTGCCGAGTTGGCGGCGAAGATGATCCCGAAGAGGATCAGGCCCACGACGATCACGACCGTCGGGTCGAGGCCCGCGGTCAGCCCGATCGCGATCGCTGCCGGGAAGGCGGCGAGGACGAAGGCGAGCCAGGTCGCGGTGCGGCCCTCCGGCTCGGATCTCCCCTCACGGCCGCGGATGAAGCGCGGCGCCATTGCCTGCACGCCGCCATAACCGATCACCCAGATGGCGAGGAAGCCGCCGGAGGCGAGAAAGCTCCAGCCGAGCACGGTCTCGAGGTAGACCGGCAGCCCGACCACGAACCAGACGTCGCGCGAGGCGAAAAGGAAGATCCGCGCCGCCGCCAACACGTTCACCGCCCGGTTGTTGGAGAACATCTGCTTGAACTTCGCCTTGGCGTCGGGCTTGCCGAGGTGGCCGTGCATCATCGCTTTGACGACGACCAAGGTGGTGAGGACCGACCCGGCCAGGACCAGCATCGAGGTCTGGAAGCCCATCACGGTCAGCATTGCCGCACCGAGGAAGAAGCCGACGCCCTTCAGCGCGTTCTTCGAGCCGGTAAGGACCGCGACCCAACGGTAGAGGGAGCCTTCGTCACCTTCGGGAACCACCAGCTTGACTGCGCTCTTGGAGCTCATCTTGGTCAGGTCCTTGGCGATGCCCGAAAAAGCCTGTGAGACCATCACGTAGGGGATGACGAGCCAGGCGGCAGGGCAGAGGCCGACCATCGCGGTGGCGAAGACCTGGGTACCTAACCCCATGAAGAGCGTCGTCCGCAGGCCGAAGCGCGCCGCCAGCCAGCCGCCGACCAGGTTGGTGACGATGCCGAAGACCTCGTAGAAGATGAAGAGCGAGGCGACCGTGAACGCCGAGTAGCCGAGTTCGTAGAAGTAGAAGAGGACCAGCATCCTGGTCGCCCCGTCGGCGAGGGTCTCCACCCAGTAGGCCGCGGTGACCAGGATGTAGTTGCGCAGGTCGGCCCGGTGCGGCGGCGGCGCGGTGGTCGCGGCGGCACCTCCCATCAGTGTGCCTCCACCGCCGTCCGCGCAGCTATTGCGGCCAGCTCGACCAGGCGGTTGGCGTAGCCCCACTCGTTGTCGTACCAGGCGAGCACCTTCACCTGGGTGTCGTCGACGACCGTCGTCGAGAGCGCGTCGACGATCCCGGAGCGCGGATCGTCGCGGTAGTCGACCGAGACCAGCGGGCGCTCCTCATAGCCGAGGATACCGGCCAGGTCGCCGCCGGCTGCGGCGGATAGGAGCCCGTTGACCTCCTCGACCGAGGTCGGCCGGGCGACCTCGAAGACGCAGTCGGTCAGCGAGGCGTTCAGCATCGGCACCCGCACCGCGAGCCCGTCCAGCTTGCCTTGCAACTCGGGGAAGATCAGGCCGATCGCGGTGGCCGATCCGGTCGACGTCGGGATCAGCGAGAGGCTCGCGGCACGGGCCCGGCGGAGATCCTTGTGCGGGGCGTCGACGACGACCTGGGTGTTGGTCATGTCGTGCAGGGTGGTGATCTGGCCGTGGCGGATCCCGATCCCCTCGTGGATCACCTTGACCACCGGCGCCAGGCAGTTGGTGGTGCAGGAGGCGGCGGTGAGGATGTCGTGGGCGGCGAGCTCCTCGGGATCGTCGTTGACCCCGACGACCACGTTCAGCGCCCCGGCCTCTTTCACCGGCGCCGCCACCACCACTTTGCGAACGCCCTGCTCGAAGTAGGGAGCGAGCGAGTCAACGGTGCGGAACCTGCCGGAGCACTCCAACACCAGCTCCACGCCGGCGGCGGCCCAGTCGACCTCCTCGGGCGTCGATGCGGAGGACCAGCCGACCTCGTGGCCCTCGATCCGAAGGCGGTCGCCGTCTCCCTCGACGGCGACCGGCCAGCGACCGTGGACCGAGTCGAACTCGAGCAGGTGGGCTCCGGTCTCCGCATCGCCCGCGATCTCGTTGACGTGAGCGAACTCAAGGTCTCCGCGGCCCCAGGCGGCTCGCAGCCCGAGGCGGCCCATCCTCCCGAAGCCGTTGATCCCGACGCGCGTCACGCGTGACCCCCGGTCGGGGCGGCGTCCAATTCGGCGACCAGCGCGTCGATGCGCCGGGCGATCTCCTCCCGCAACTTCCGTACCTCCTCGATCGGCATGTCCTTGGGGTCCTGCAGGTCCCAGTCCACGTAGCGCTTGCCTGGAATGTAAGGGCATTCGTCGCCGCAGCCCATCGTCACGACTACGTCGGCCCGCTCGGCCATCTCGCGGGTGAGGAGGCGCGGCGTCCGATCGGAGAGGTCGATCCCGATCTCGTCCATCGCCTCGACCACCGCGGGGTGGAGATGCTCGGCCGGTTGCGTCCCGGCGGCCTCGGCGCCGTGGCGTCCGGCGGCGGCGCGTTCGAACAGGGCGCGGCTCATCTGCGAGCGGCCTGCGTTGTGGAGGCAGACGAAGAGCGCGTTCGCCATCAGGTCGCCTCCAGCTGACCGCGCTCACCGGGAGCGAACCAGCGTCCCCGCAGCCAGAGCGAGAGATAGACGAGGCCGACCAGGACCGGGACCTCGATCAACGGCCCGACCACCCCGGCCAGGGCCTCACCCGAGGTGGCGCCGAAGACGCCGATCGCCACCGCGATCGCCAGCTCGAAGTTGTTGGAGGCGGCGGTGAGGGCGAGCGTCGCGGTGCGCGGGTAGCCGTAGCCCGAGGCGCGCCCCCAGGCAAAAGCGATCGCGAACATCAGCGCGAAGTAGACGAGCAGCGGCAGGGCGATCCGCACGACATCGAGCGGGTTGCCGGTGATCTGGTGGCCCTGGAGGGCGAAGAGCAGGACGATCGTGAAGAGCAGGCCGTAGAGGGTGATCGGCCCGATCCGCGGCAGGAAGCTGCCCTCGTACCACTCGCGACCGCGCCGACGTAGACCCACCACCCGGGTGAGGTATCCGGCCGCGAGCGGGATGCCGAGGAAGATGAGCACGGTCCGCGCCACCTCCCAGATCGAGACCGAGAAGCCTTCGGTGTCGAGCCCTAGCCAGCCGGGCAGCACCGAGAGGTAGAACCAGCCGAGCAGCGAGTAGGCGACGATCTGGAAGATCGAGTTGATCGCGACCAGGACCGCGGTCGCCTCGCGATCGGCGCAGGCCAGCTCGCTCCATATGAGGACCATCGCGATGCAGCGGGCGAGGCCGACGACGATCAGCCCGGTCCGGTACTCGGGATCGTTCGGCAGCATCAACCAGGCCAGCGCGAACATCAGCGCCGGGCCGATGACCCAGTTGAGGACCAGTGAGGAAACGAAGAGACCGCGCTCGCCGCGCAATCGGCCGAGCTCCTCATAGCGGACCCGCGCCAGCACCGGATACATCATCAGCAGCAGGCCGATCGCGATCGGCAAGGAGGTGCCGCCGATCGCCACCGAGGAGAGGGCGCTCTCGAGGCCCGGGATCAGGGCCCCGAGCCCGAGCCCGACGCCCATCGCCACCGCGATCCACAGCGGCAGCCAGCGGTCGAGCGTCGAGAGTCCACGGACGACCGCAGGCGGCACAGTGTCGGTAGGCACCCCGAGTGCCTCCACCTCCCGCTCGTCGCTGATGGACCTCGGCATCCGGTGTTGATTGTGATGACCTTCGGCGCGTCGGCGCTCCCGAACGGACGTACTGGACCTGCTGCTGTCACCCATCAGACCGATGCCAACTCCTCACAGGTGTCGGCCCGCAGGCAGTCCGCCGTGCGTCGTTGTGCGAGCGAGAGGACGTGACCGCGGATGGGCGCGTCGTCGAAGGAGGAGAGAACCGCGTCCGTGCAGGCCCTGATCTCCTCCGGTTCGCGCTGTCCCTCGAACTCCTCGATCAGCCTGGGAAGCAGCTGGGTCAGCCGCCGCTTGTGACCGCTGTCGTCGCTGCGGATGTCGTCGGTGTGGCGGAAGATCAGGTCCTCGACCCGACCGGCGATGTCGTCGCGGATCTTCCGCACCTCCTCTTTCGACCGACCGGCAGGATCCGCTATCCCCCACTCTTCGACGGTCGTCGGAACGTAGGGACAGGTGCCGCCACATCCCATCGTGATCGCCCAATCGGCGTGCAACTGCATCTCGACCGTGAGCCTCTTGGGGCGACGATCGGAGAGGTCGATACCGACCTCCGCCATCGTCTCGATCACCTCCGGATGGATCGCGACGGGCGGGTCCTGACCCGCGGACTCGGCCCGCAGATCGGCGGGCGCGTAGCGCTCGAAGAAGGCCTGCGCCATCTGGGAGCGGCCGGCATTCTGGGTACAGACGAACAGGACGTATCTCATTTCATTCCTCCCCTATGTAGGTATCAGGTTCCCGGAAGCCCACAGTGGCGATCCTGTGACCGGCTCTTCGACGAGCCCCTCGCAGACGCCGGCGCGTAGACATTCCCTGGTGCGGCGGCGAGCCAGGCCGAGCCGAGGCGCGCAGCCCCGCCGCTCCTCGTAATAGCCCACCACCGCGTCGGCGCAGTCGAGTACTTCCTCCGGCGGCCGTTCGGCGTGGAACTCTTCCATCAGTTGCGGCAGCAGGGCTGTGATCCGGTGGGCGCGCCACCGACGGAGGACCGTCGGTGGCCGGCGCGCGAATCCCGTGAGAGGCAGGAATTCGACGAGCCTATGCGCCGAGACCGGGTGCATCAGAGGGCGCCGATCATGCTGCGGGCGGCCGTCTTCACGGCCTTCGGCATCGGCGCGATCCCGAACGCTTCGCCGAGCTTCGCCCCTGGGCCGACCGCGTAGTTCAGGAACTGCTGGACGAACCCCATCTGCGGGGCCGCGCGAGGGACGACCGCGTAGCTGAACATCGCGAGCGGATAGGCCTTGGGCGCCGTCTTCGGCGGATCGGTCGCGTCCACCACGCCGCTCGGCTCGATGCTCTTCACGGTGACACCGGCCGCCTCGAAGGTCCCGACTTCCGGAGGGATGAAGTCCCCGGCCCGGTTTTCGATCGCCGCCGTCGTCAGGTCGAGCGCATTGGCGTAACTCGCGCTGACGTAGCCGATCGCGCCCTTGGTCGAGGCGATTTTGCCGCCGACGCCCGCGTCACCGGGCTCGCCTACGCCAACGGGAAAGTTGACCGTGGTCGTGGCACCGGACTTCTTCGACCCCACCTTGGCGAGATAGCTCGTGAAGGTCCAGTTCTGACCGCCCGCTTCCGTCGAGTAGACGGGCGTGATCTTCAGCTTGGGCAGCCTCGCCTTCGGGTTCAGTTCGGCGATCTTCGGGTCCGACCAGTTGGTGATCTTCCCCGCGTAGATTTCGGCGATCACCGCGCCGGAGAGGTTCAGGGCCTTGACCCCCGGGATCCGGAAGGCGATGTCGACCCCGGTGAGCAGCAGCGGGATCTGTGCGCAGTCGTTGCAGGCCGCGGCCTGCTGAGGGCTGAGCGGGGCGTCGACGGCGGCGAAATCGACCGAGCGGGCGTCGAGCTGGGTGAGACCCGCTTCGACCCCGACCGATCCATAGGTCGCGGTGATCCCTTCCTTGATCAGAAAACCGTTCGTCCAGTTGGGCATCACGACGCCGGCCACCTTCGAGCCGGCCCCGGTGACCGCCGCGGAGGCGAGGGCGGCGGTTGACATGGCGAGCACCGCCAGAGCGACTACGGAAACGACGAAAAGCTTCATCGACCCCTTGCGGATCACGTGCAGATTCCTTTCGATTCGTACTTCTCTATATAACGGCGTTCATCGTATGAATTGACAAGAGCGATTTCAATAGATATATGTAGATAGATGAGCGTCGATCTGGAGTTGGAACCCAAGACCAAGAGGCCACCCGGCGAGCCCTGCTGCGAGCCCGTGGTCTACCCCGACGTCGAGCGCGAGCAGGCCGAGCGCATGGCGAAGATCGCGAAAGCGCTCGGCGACCCGGTGAGGCTGCAGCTGGTCGATGTGCTCCGAAAGCACGCGGGAAAAGTCTGCGTCTGCGAGCTGGTGCCTCTCTTCGACCTCTCCCAGCCCACCGTCTCGCACCACCTGAAGAAGCTGAAGGACGCCGGCATCGTCGGCTCCGAGCGCCCCGGCCTCTGGGCCTACTACTACGTGAGAGAAGACGCACTTAAGGAGTTCACCGAATGGCTGAGTTGACCGAAGCGACCGAGACGACCTCTTCCTGCTGCTCGACCGAGGCGCAGGCGACCTGCTGCGAGCCGACCGACAAGGCGGCCTGCTGCGGCGAGTCCGCCTCGGGGGGCAGTTGCGGCTGCTCTGCCGGACAGGGCACGACGACCGACGCCGACGACGTCCGCGAGGCGGTACGCGCCCGCTACGCCGCCGCCGCGACCTCCGTCGCCGAGGGCGGTTCGTGCTGTGACTCCAACGCCTCCGTCCTCACCGATGAGGAAGCCGCCGTCTTCGGCGCAGGCCTCTATGGCACCGACGGCGACGAGCTGCCCGACAGCGCGACGATGGTCTCGCTCGGCTGCGGCAACCCGACCGCGGTGGCGGCGCTCGAGGAGGGCGAAACCGTCCTCGACCTCGGCTCCGGCGGCGGCATCGACGTGCTGCTGTCCGCCCGCCGCGTCGGCCCGACCGGCAAGGCCTACGGCCTCGACATGACCGACGAGATGCTCGCCCTGGCGCGCGAGAACCAGCACAAGGCAGGCGTCGAGAACGTCGAGTGGCTGCGCGGCGAGATCGAGGCGATCCCGCTTCCGGCCGAGACGGTCGACGTCGTCATCTCCAACTGCGTGATCAACCTCTCCGGCGACAAGCCGAAGGTGCTGGCCGAGGCGGCCCGCGTCCTCAAACCCGGCGGCCGGTTCGCCGTCTCCGACGTCATCGCCGACGAGGACATGGACGACGCGACCAAAGCCGACATGCGGCAGTTCACCGGCTGCATCGCCGGCGCACTCACCCGGCGCGAGTTCGAGGAGGCGCTCGCCGCGGCCGGGCTGACCGACATAGAGATCACCGAGACGCACCGCGTCCACGACAAGGCGGGCTCGGCGATCGTGCGGGCGCGCAAGCCGTAGGCAGTCCGAAGAAGGCGACATCCGGCCTGACGGCCGAGGAAGACCGGCAGGCGCCTCAGCGGGCGAGGTCGGCGCCCGGGACGCTTCGGCCGGGATGGGACGCATCCTCGAACTCGCGGAAGAGGCCGGTGACGACGAAGGCGACCTGCTCGCCGACGTCCACCGAGTTGTCGCCGATCCGCTCGATCGCCCGGGCGGCCAGCATCATGGTCATCGCCCATTCGCGCGTGTCGGCGTCCTCGCCGATCTGGAGCGCGAGGTGGAAGCACTCCCGATTCATCGCGTCGATCGCGTCGTCCTGTCGGACGAGATCCTGCGCGAGCGCAAGGTTGCGTTCCGCGAACGCACGCTTCGACTGGCTGACCAGGGACATCGCGTGGCGACCCATCGCCAGGATGAGCTCGGTCATCTGAGGATCCGCGGGCGGTTCGTTCCCGGAGAGCGGGATGACCTTGCAGATGTTCACGCACTGGTCCCCCATCCGCTCGACGTTCTTCAGCACGTGCAGGAGCGCCGAGATGAGGCGTAGGTCGGTGGCGACCGGGGTCTGGGTGGCGAGGAGGTTGATCAGCGCCTGGTGGACCTCCAGATAGCGACCGTCGATCCGGTCGTCGTCGGCGATCACGAGCTGGGCCAGCTCGACGTCGATGTGCTCGATCACCTCCAGGGTGCGGTCGAGGGCGGAGCGGGCGAGGTCGAGGCCGCCGAGCGCGCTGGCCTCGAGCTGATCGAGCTCCTCGCGATAGTGGCTTCGGGCTTCCGGGACCATCAGCCGAATTTCCCGGTCACGTACTGCTCGGTGCGCTCGTCCTCGGGGGTGGTGAAGAGCTTGTGGGTGGCCCCGACCTCGACGAGCTCGCCGCCGAGCATGAAGACGGTCGTGTCGGCGACCCGCGCCGCCTGCTGCATGTTGTGGGTGACGATGACGATCGTCACCCGCTCCTTCAACTCGCCGATCAGCTCCTCGATCTTCAGCGTCGCGACCGGGTCGAGGGCCGAGCAGGGCTCGTCCATCAGCAACACCTCGGGCTCCACCGCCAGGGCGCGGGCGATGCAGAGGCGCTGCTGCTGGCCGCCGGAGAGACCGGCGCCAGGCTGGTCGAGTCGATCCTTCACCTCGTCCCAGAGACTCGCGCCTTTGAGTGCCCCGATCACCCTCTCGTCGATCTCGCCCCGGGGGGCGCCGGTGAACCGGAGCCCTGCCGCGACGTTGTCGCGGATCGACATCGTCGGGAACGGGTTCGGCTTCTGGAAGACCATGCCGACCGCTCGGCGGACGGCCACCACATCCACCCCGGCTCCGTAGAGATCGGTGCCGTCGACCAGGACCTGACCCTCGGCGCGGGCGCCGTCGATCTCTTCATGCATCCGGTTGATGCACCGGACCATCGTCGACTTCCCGCATCCGGACGGGCCGATGATCGCGGTGACGTCGCGCGGGGCGAACGAGAGGTTGACGTCCTTGACCGCGTGGTGGCTGCCATAGAAGGCGTTCAGGTCCCGCAACTCGACCTGGCGGGTGCGACCGGCGCTCTCGCGAGGTGCGGACGTCGAGGTCGACGCGGAGGTGGGCAACGGCAGCAGTGGCGGTGGGCCGCCGCTCGCCGCCTTCTGGACGGGACGCTCGGTCGCATCCGTCGGCCGGGGGTTCATCTCAGGTGGCTCCTTTGGCACGGCTTCTCCGTTGGATGACTTTCGCGATCAGCGTCAGCAGGAGGATCATCGCGATCAGGGTTATCGCCGCCCCCCAGGCGCGTTCCACGAGTTCGTCGTTGGGCTGCTTCAGGTCCTGGAATATCTGGGCCGGAAGCGAGTTCATCGGTTGGTTCAGGTTGAAGGTGGTGGCCTTGACGATCGTCGCGGTGAAGAGCAAAGGCGCGGTCTCCCCCGCCGCCCGCGCGACGGCGAGCAGCGCCCCGGTGACGATGCCGGAGGCGGCGCTCGGCAGGACGACGCGGACGACCACCTTCCAGCGGGGCGCGCCGAGCGCCAGCGCCGCTTCGCGAAGCGAATTCGGGACGAGCTGCAGCGCCACCTCGCTCGATCGGGTGACGATCGGCAGCATCAGGAGGGCCAGCGCAGCCGAGCCCTTCCAGCCCGCGAAGGTCGACCCTCCGGTCCCCGCGAGGACGAGGACGAGGTAGATGAAGAGCCCGAAGACGATCGACGGGACCCCGGTCATCACGTCGACGAAGAACCGCACCGCCTGCGCCAGCCGCCCTTTCCCGCCGTACTCGGTCAGGTAGAGCGCGACGCCGATCCCGAGCGGGACGGCCACCACGGCGGCGAATCCGACGATCTCGATCGTCCCGAGGATCGCGCTCTTCACCCCACCTTGGGCGCCGAGGAAGTTGCCGGTCGGATCGGTGGTGAAGAATTCGGCGTCGAGCGCCCCGATCCCCTTCTGGAGGGTGTAATAGAGAACGAGGACAAGTGGGACGAGGGCGATGCCGGTCGCCGTCCACATCAGCGCCCGCATGGCCTTGTCGGTACGCCGGCGCCTGGGGCTCGGCGGGCGCAGCAGGTCGGCGGAGAGCGAACCCGACTCCATCAGACACCCCCGCCGGCGGAGATCGGGCGGCCACTCTGGCGCTCACTGCGCATCACGGCGAGCCGCGCGATCGAGTTAACGAGGAGGGTCAGCACGAACAGGACCAGGCCCGCGGCGATGAGCGCGGACTTGTGGAGCGGGTTGGCCGCGGCTTCGTTGAATTCGTTGGCGATCACCGCGGCCAGGGTGTAGCCCTGTCCGAAGATGCTGTGGCCGAGGATGGGGCTGTCGCCGATCACGATGGTGACGGCGATCGTCTCGCCGATCGCCCGCCCGAGACCGAGCATCGACGCACCGACGATCCCGCGCCGGGCGTAGGGCAGCATGGAGGTCCGGATCATCTCCCACCGGGTCAGCCCCAGCCCGAGCGAGGCCTCCTTCAGGTCCGCCGGCACGGTCGCCAGCACCTCACGGCTGATCGCGCAGACGATCGGCAGCAGCATGATCGCGAGGACCAGTCCGGCGATGAAGTAGTTGGGCCCGGGGACGCTGTCGATCGCGACGAACGGCAGGAAGTGGAAGGTGTCGGCGAACCATTGCTCGACCGGTTTCAGTTTGGGGATCAGGAAGTAGAAGGCCCAGAGGCCGTACACGACCGAGGGGACGGCGGCCAGCAGGTCGACGACGATCGTCAGCGAGCCACGGACGCGCTTCGGACAGAGCTCGGTGAGGAAGACCGCCACGGCGACCGCGACGGGGACGCCGAAGAGGAGGGCCAGCGCCGAGGTGATCAACGTTCCCACGACCAGCGGCAGGGCGCCGTAGATCGAGGCCGCGACGTTCCAGTTGTTGGCGAAGACGAAGCCGAGGATCCCTTCTTCTTCGAATACCAGCCTCGATTCGATCGCCAGCTTCACGAAGAAGTAGGCCAGCAGGGCGAGGACCGCGACGGCGATGGCCGTCAGGCCCAGCCGAAGGATCTGGTCGGGCAGGCGGGACGCCGGGGAGCGGCCAAGTTGTGGCCGCCCCCCGGTCGACATCGGCTGCGTTGCCGCCTCCATCAACGGTCTCCCGTCCCGCTCGTCCCGGCGTTCCGTCGGATCCGCGGACTCAGCCGGCCGAGATCGGTTTGCCGTTGCACTTCAGGCCTTCGACCTTCGCCTGACTCGCTTCGCGGAGTTCAGGAGCGAGCGGCGCGTAGTCGAGTTTTTCCGCCGAGGCCTGGCCTTCGGGACCGAGCGCGTAGTCGAGGAAGCCGACCACGTTCTTGGCGGTTTCTTCGCTCTTCCCCGCTTTGCAGAGGTCTTCGTAGACCAGGACGAACGTAGTCGAGGCGATCGGATACGCGGCCGCCGAGGACGACGCGTTGATCATGCTGAAGCGCAGGTCCGGCGGGAATTTCACGTCTTCGCCTGCGGCCGAGGTCGATTCGAGGCTCGGTTCGATGAACTTCCCGGCCTTGTTCTGCACGTCGGCGAAGGTGAATTCGTTCTGCAGGGCATAGGCGAGCTCGACGTAGCCGATCGCACCTTCGGTCTGACTGACACCTCCGGCGACTCCCTCGTTGCCGTTCGCGCCGGTGCCGGTCGGCCACTTGACGGTGTCACCCTCGCCCAGCTTGGATTTCCATTCCGGGCTGTAGTCGGAGAGGAATTCGGTGAAGAGGGCCGTCGTCCCCGACGAGTCGGAGCGGTGGTAGACGGTGATCGCCGTTTCCGGAAGTTCGACACCCGGATTCAGCTTTTCGATCGCCGGGTCGTTCCACTCGGTGATGTTGCCGAGGAAGATTTCGGCGACGGTGGCGCCGTCCAGTTTCAGGCCGGTTTCGACGCCGGGGAGGTTGTAGGAGACGGTCACCGCCCCCAGGACGATCGGCACGTGGACCGGCGTCCCGTTCTTTTCGGCCACCTGGACCTCTTCGTCGGTCATCGCCGCATCGCTGTCGCCGAAGTCGACGGTGTTTTCCTGGAACTGGGCGACGCCTCCACCCGAGCCGATCGAGTTGTAGTTGACGGTCAGACCCTGTTCCTGCAGTTCCGAGCCCCACTGGCTGATGATCGGCTGCGCGAAGGTGGAGCCTGCCCCGCTGATCGTCCCGCTCAGGCCTTCCGTCGACGCGCTGGCCGTTTCGGTCCCGCCGCTTTCTTCGGCGGCCGTTTCGCTCCCACCGCTGCTCGAACTGCTGCTGCTCCCGCCTCCACACGCGGTCACACCCAGCGCCAGCAGGGCGCTCAGCAGAAGTAGGACCCCCGTCTTTCTGAATCTCACGTCGATTGCTCCCTTGGTCGTCTGCCTTGTCATTTCGGCCGCAAGGCTCGGGAGGCGCCGTAACGATTTTGTGAAAACTTTGTGAAAGCAGCGGGAAGCCCGCTTGGCTGCGGCGAAAGCGCGCTCCGCGACGCCCGAGCCGATAGACGAGGGTCTATATCCGGCGATTGTGTGTGTGCTGATCGACGTACATCTATGAGGTCGAGATGCAGATAGAGAGTTATCTATGAGGCATGGCCCATCGGCCTGTAATCGACGTGCTTCGATGAGGTGACAGTGTGGAAACCGGGTTTGCCGCGCAGATGGCCGGAGGTTTCATCTCTTTCACAAAATCGTCACAACGGCTCCCCGGCTCACTACCGACCATGCACCCATGAGCTACGACATCGGGACGACTCCACGGATACGGATCGGGCGTCTGGAAGTCCGTCCCGACGAGATCACGGCACTCGTGGACGGCAGGCCGATCGGCCTTACCCACCGTGAGCTGGAAGTTCTCGCTCTGCTCGCCTCGCGGCCCGATCGGATCATGCCCCGGGACGCGATCTACGAATCGATCTGGGGCAAGACCGCGCACAACGGTGAGCGGTCGGTCGACGTGTACGTGAGTCGGATCCGAAACAAGCTCTCGAAGGAGCTCTCCGGCGCCGAGACGATTCATACCCATCCCGGCATCGGCTACCGCTTCTGTTACGAAGGATGAGGGATGGGTCCAGGCACCACAAGCAGGACCACCCGGCACCTACCTGACGAGGAGGGCACGTGAGCACCGTAGTGACCAGGCGACAGGTTCTGCGCGAGATCGAAACCGTCCCGGACTTCGATGACGGCAGGCTGACCATCCACCCGGAGAGGCTGATGGCCTACGGAGACGGCCGGGTGCTGGTTCTGACCAGCCGCGAGCTCGCGCTGCTGGTGGAGCTACGCCGTCACCCCGGGAAGACCCGCACCCGCGAGCAACTGATCGAGGCCGTCTGGGGTCGACCGGGGGCGGTTTCCGGCCGGGCGGTCGATGTGCTGGTGCTCAGGCTGCGCGACAAACTCGAGATGGCGATCCCCGACGTCTCCTACATCCACACGAGTTACGGCATCGGCTACGGGTTCGACCCCCAGTCGGACATGGAATGGGAAGTCTCCTGACAGACCAGCCCACAACTGAGGACGACGCGGCGAGTGGCGGTTCCAAGCGAATCGAGCACGCGCAGCCGGTAGGCCCGTCGATGGCCGCCTTCGGCGGCCAGGAGTCGTGCCCCAACTGCAGTGCCCGGATGGCGGCCGACCAGCGCTACTGCCTCAACTGCGGACACCGTCGCGGCGACCCACGGCTGCCCTTCATGGATGCCGTCGTCTTCATGGAGTCGATGAACGCGCCGGGCGGCGGGGCCGGGGCCACTCCCCCTCCCCCGCCCGCGAAGTCGGGCGGCGACAACCGCTGGCACGCCAACGCGGCCCTGATCGCCGGCGTCGCCACGCTGGTCCTGGCGATCGGCGTCGGCTTCCTGATCGGCCGCTCCGGCCACGACAGCGCCCCCCAGGCCGCCGCGACCCCGCAGGTGATCAAAGTCGAAGGCGGTGGTGGCGGCGAAGAAGCCCTGGCGACGCCGACCGAAGGCGCGGAAGAATCCTCCGCGAAATCGGGCAAGGGCGAAGGCAAGGCCAAGGGTGGCTCGAAGAAATCCGACGGCAAGAGCGCAGGGAAGGGCAGCCCGAAGACGGAAAAGAAGGCCGAAACCGGAGAACACGGGGCCACCCAGGCAACCGAAGAAGTCCTCCACACCGAAGGTGAAGTGGAATTCGCCGAACCCGAAGTGGAAGTGGGCGGCAGTTGTACCAAGGGCGCCGCCGGGTGCGGCGAAAGTGGCAAGTTCGAAGGGAACTTCTTCGGCGAATGAGTCTTTTCGGGCCCCCACCGAGCGCCCGCCCGACCTCGGCCCCGTCCGGCCCCACCGTGCGCGCCGGCGGCCCGCCGCCCGGCAGATCCCTCGGCTCGGCCCAGGGCGAGGAGTTCATCGTCGACCTCAAACGGCGCCGCGAGCAGCTGGTCGCCCGCGTCGCCGAGCTCCAATGGGACCTCGGCGGCCTCACCTACGAGATGGCGATCCGCGACAGCATCCGCGTCGAGGTCCTGGTCAAGCGGGCCGCCGAGCTTCAGGATGCCGACGCCGAACTGAACGAGGTCGAACGCATCCTCCTCATGGAGGAGTCCGCCACCGCCGGCTCCTGCCCCTCCTGCGGCGCCCCCCACTCGAGCGGCGCCACCTTCTGCTGGCAGTGCGGAAAACCGTTGCTGGAGCAGGTCTCCGGCGACACGATCCTCGCCCGCAACTCCCTAGCCGAACCTCCCGGTGACGTAATCCCGGGTCCGTGGATCCCTCGGTGAACCGAAGATCTTCTCCGTCTCGTCGAACTCGATCAGGCTGCCGATCGGTTTCTCGCCGCGGGTCTCGAGGCTGAAGAATGCGGTGCGGTCGGCGACGCGGGCTGCCTGCTGCATGTTGTGGGTGACGATGACGATCGTGAAGCGCCCTTTCAGGGCATGAATTAGTTCCTCGATCGCGCCGGTGGCGATCGGGTCGAGGGCCGAGGCAGGCTCGTCGAGGAGTAGGACATCGGGTTCGATCGCGATCGCGCGGGCGATGCAGAGGCGCTGCTGCTGGCCGCCGGAGAGGCCGAGGGCCGAATCCTTGAGGCGGTCTTTGACCTCGTCCCAGAGCGCCGCGCCGCGCAATGCCTTCTCAACCCGGTCGCTGAGGCCCGAACGCATACCGAGGTTCTTCGGCGCCCAGGCGACGTTGTCGTAGATCGACTTCGGGAAGGGGTTCGGTTTCTGGAACACCATGCCGATCCGCCTGCGCACCTCGACCGTGTCGACGCCGGAGCCGTAGATGTCATGGCCGTGGTAAGTGATCTTGCCCTCGATGCGGAAGCTCGGCACCGAGTCGTTCATCCGGTTGAGGCTGCGCAGGAAGGTCGTCTTGCCGCACCCCGAGGGGCCGATCAGCGCCGTCACCTGGCCGCGGCGGATCCGCATCGAGACGTCGATCAGCGCCTGTTTCTTGCCGTAGAAGATGCCCACCTTCTCGGCCTCGAAGACCGACTCGGGGGCGATGTGGACGTGGCTCTCGGCGGCGCTCTCGGTCGCCGCCGGGGAGCCGATCGCGCCGGGCAGGGGCTCGCTGCGGATACGCACCCGCCTTCCCGGAATAGGCGCCACACCGTTGCTGCTCTGCGGGTGGTCGAAGGTCTGATCGTCGATGGTCATCGGGCCAACTTTCTCTTGCTGCGGTTGAGGAGGAAGCGGGAGCCGAGGCCGAGCGCGAGGATGATCGCGATCAGGATCAGCGAGAGGCCCCAGGCTTCGGTGAAGCCTTCCGGGTTCGCTTCTTCCGACAGCTGGAAGATACGGACCGGGACGTTCGGGATTTCGTGGAACGGGTTGAACTGGACTGCGTCACCTTTGGCGAGGGAGTTGAGGAGCAGCATCGGTGCCGTCTCGCCGGCCGCGCGGGCGACGGAGAGGAGGGTCGCCGTGACGATGCCCCCTGACGCGGCGGGAAGGATGATCGTCAGGATGCTCCGCCAGCGGGCGACGCCGAGCGCATCGGCCGCTTCGCGCTGGGCTCCGGGGACGAGGTTCAGCACCTCCTGGGTCCCGCGGGCGATCAGCGGGACCTCGATGATCGCCAGCGCGATCGCCGCAGCGAAGCCCGATTGCTGTTTGGTCGCCGCCACGATCAGGATGTAGAGGAAGAGGGCGATGATGATCGAGGGCAGGCCGTTCATCACGTCGAGGACCAGCTGCACCGGGCGGGCCCATCGCCGTCCCGCGTACTCGCTGAGGAAGAGCGCGATCAAGACCCCGATCGGCATCGCCATCAGGGTCGCGATCGCGACGATCTCCGCCGTGCCGACCAGGTAGGGACCGATCCCGGTCGGATAGCCGCTGGTGATGAAGGTCCAGTTGATCGCCTTCGCGCCGTGCGAGACCACCGCCCAGATGACGATGACCAGGACGGCCACCGCCGCCAGCGCGGCCACGACGGCGACGCCCTGAGCGACGCGGCTGACCGCATGACGACGGCCCAGGTTGCCGGTCGCGACCAGCGGCTGGGTCGGATCGAACTCCTGCTCGACCTTGCGGCGGAAGAGGCTCATCGCATCGCACCTCCGGCGGCGCCGAAGCGCATCCCCACCCAGCTCGCAAGAAGATTCGATGCCACCCCGATCACCAGCAACAGTCCGGCGAGGTAGTAGAGGGAGGCCGTGTGAAGTGCCGAGACGGCGCTCGGGAACTGCAGGGCGATGATCGAGGCCATCGTGCCTCCCGTCTTGAACAGCGAGAGGTGAGATTCGGTGCCTCCGCCGATCACCTGCGACACGGCGATCGCCTCGCCGAGCGCGCGGCCGAGGCCGAGCAGGCAGGCCGCGGTCATCCCCGAGAGCGTCGTCGGCAGGACGACGCCGCGGATCACCTCCCAGCGGGTCGAGCCGAGCGCCGCGGCACCGTCCTGGAGCTCGCGGGGCACCGCCATGAAGAGGTCACGGGTGACCGAGGCGATGATCGGGATGACCATGATCGTGAGGATCAGTCCCGCGCTGAAGATGCTGGCGCCGGTGGTCTGTGGGGCGCCGAAGAGCGGGATGAAGCCGAAGGTGTCGTGGAGGAACGGCTCGACCGTGCTCACCAAAAATGGGCCGAGGACGAGAAGCCCCCAGAAACCGAGGATCACGCTTGGGACCGCGGCGAGCATTTCGACCAGCGGCGAGATCACGTTGCGGACAGAGACCGGCGCCAGCAGGGCCAGAAAGATGCCGATCGAGATCGCGACCGGGGCGCCGATGAGCAGTGCCATCGCGGAGGTGATGAGGGTGCCGAAGATCAACCCCCTGCCGCCGAATTTTTCCAGCGGCGGCGCCCATTCCTGATGCGTGATGAAGCTGAAGCCGAATTTGGCAAACGCCGGCTGCGCCCCTTCGAACACTTCCTTCGCGATCAGCACAAGCACGACAAATGCCAGGAACGCGGCGAGAGCACAGCAGAGGAAAAGCACCCGATCACCTACCTGATCGACGAACTTCAATCTCGTAGATGTACGTCTATTAACGGTGTGTTTTGTACCTCGCTGCTGAGTAACCAGAGGAGTCATCGCGCGCAGCGTACGCGACAAAAGTGTTCGTTCGAGGGTGTAGTCAGGTTTTTCACAGAAGATTTACAAAGCTGCTACGACCGGTAGGCGATCCTCCGCCCTGGCCCGGTGGGCCCTGACGTTCCTGCCCTCCCGCCACACAGATCACTTACTCGAAAGGACTCCCTTGATTCGCAATAGGTTGCTTGCATTCTTCATCGCGGCGGTGGCCGTGGTCGGAGGGACGGCCGCCGTGCCGGCATTCGCCTCGGCCGGCCTCACCGGCGCCGGCTCCACCCTTGTCGCGCCTCTGATGGCGAACTGGATCAATGGCTTCGAAATCAAGGAAGGCATCCCGGTCAAATACGCCTCCGTCGGCTCTGGGGAAGGCATCAAACAGATCACGAACCGGACCGTCGACTTCGGCGCCTCCGACGCCCCGCTGACTCCCGAACAGGCCGCCGCCTGTAATGGCTGCGTCCAGATCCCTTGGGGACTTTCCGCGGTCGGCATCGGCTACAACCTGCCCGGCGTCAAAAAGGGTGCTCTCAAACTCAACGGGAAGACCCTGGCGGCCATCTACTTCGGCAAGATCACCAACTGGAACGACCCGAAGATCGCGAAGCTGAATCCGACCCTGAAGCTGCCGAACCTGGCCATCACGCCGGTCTTCCGCAGCGACGGCTCCGGCACCACCTACGCGTTCGTCCGCTACCTCTCGAAGATCAGCCCTGCCTGGGCGAAAGAAGTCGGCTACGCGACCACGGTCGGCTTCCCGACCGGCGTGGGTGGCAAAGGCAACGCCGGTGTCACCTCGGTGGTGACGAAAACCCCGGGTGCGATCGGCTACATCGAGGCCTCCTACATCATCGCTGCCGGCATCGGTGCCGCCGCGGTGGAAAACGATGCCCACAAATTCACGTTCCCGAACCTCCCGAACATCGAAGCCGCTGCCGCGGTCGTGAAGAAGGTCCCGGCGAACAACGAAATCACCATCTCGGACCCGCCGGCATCCGCGCCGACGGCGTACCCGATCTCGACGTTCACCTACGGGATCATCCCCAAGGACGCGTCGCAGTTGCAGTTCGACAAACAGTTCGCCAAGTACTGCGTCACGATCGGCCAGAAATACGGAGCCGCGCTCGACTTCGCGCCGCTGCCCAAGGTCGTGAAGCAGGCCGCCCTGAAGTCCATCGAAGCCCTCTAGGTCAGAGGCTCTTCTCCTGAGAAGCCGGCGCGGGCCCGTCCCGCGCCGGCTTCTTTGCATTCTGGGCGCGGTCTTCATCGGACTGGTCCGTGCTCCTTCGGAACCGCCGCCTCGAATGCGGCAAGGCCGGTCACCAACGGGATGCCGTCGCGGTCTTGGAGTCGGTCGCGACTGGCCATCGCGACCGCCATCAACGCCCGGCGGGTTCGGTCGAAGATCTCCGCGGTCTCATGCCAACCTCGCTCATCGACCGTCATCGGCATCCAGTTGAGGGTCGTGTCCTCGCGGGAGTCGATCGTTCCCTCGTCGATCGCGGCGATGATCTTCGCGGCGAAGGTCCGCAGCGCTTCGTTGGTCAATCCTCCCCGGGCGGAACGAGGAACCCGGCGCCAATCCTGATCGCCGATAAACGACCGTGGCTTCGCGGTGTAGAAGTGCTCGATCGTTCCACGCTTGGGCCTGGTCCGAACCTGTTCGACGCAGTCCAGATCCCGGAGCACGTTCATGTGGTGGGAGACGACGCCTACCGACACGCCGAGCTCCTTCGACAGCCGGGCTCGCCGTCCGCCCCTGCAGCGCTTCTAAGATGCCGATGCGCACGGGGTGCGCCAAGGCTTTGACCAGATCAAGGTCAAGGTCGATGTTCGGCTCCGTGGCCATCAATTCGCCATCCGCTTCACGACGTAGGCGCCTTCGCCCGGCTTTTCCTCCGCCGGGACGGGAACCCATCTGACGCCGGCAAGCAGGTCGTCGAGAGGTTCGCCAAGCGTCCCCGCCAACCTCACCCAGACGTCGAGCGTCGCCGCCGATTTACCGTTCTCCACCTGAGCCAGGCGATTGGTGGTGACCGCTGCGCGGGTGCTCAAATCGTTCCTGGACAGGTCGGCCCGAAGTCGTCGAACCGTCACATTCGTGCCGAGCCGTCGACGACCCTCAAGGCCCAGACCCCAATTTCGACCGTCCCGGCTCAATCCGGATACCCCTGTTCCCCTGCTGGGATCTCGGACGAAGTCGCATCTCGCCGCTGGAGGGCTAATTCCAGCGCCGCGATCTCTGCAACGAGTCCAGGATCCTCAACGACCTCGAACCAGCCCTGCCCCGATCTGATCTCAAAGGGAACCCATTCCACCTTCGCCACGAGCATCGACGGGGTCTTCCCGAGCGCGCCCGCAAGCCGCAGCACAACGCCGATGCTCGGAATCGTCCCGCCGGCTTCCTCCAACTCGATCAGGTGCTCCACGCCGATCTCCGCAATCTCAGCGAGCTCCTCACAGGAGAGTCCGAGATCTTCACGATACGAGCGGAGGTTGGTCCCCAGATCCCGAAGAAGGACCGTTGGCTCGCCCGCCGTCCGACGTGGCCGACCGCTAGACATACAACGCTCCTTGATGCCCGTCCGCCTTGGCCAAGTAGCGCCCGCCCACAACGGAGTCCCTTGGAATCCAGTGCGTCCCGGCCAGAAGATCGCCGGGGTCGGAATCCACCGCAGCGGCGAGTTGCAAGAAGAGGTCGAGGCTGGGCTGCCGACCTCCGTGCTCGATGAGGCTGATCTCCGGTCGGTGCATTCGGAGTCGGAGCCCGACCTCTTCCTGACGGAGTCCTAGACGTAGGCGCTGTCGGGTCAGGAGGAGCCCGAATCGCGCAGCGGGGCCGGGAACCACGACCCGAGGGCCAGCACCGATATTCCGATTTGTCGGCTCCTGTCGCCGATCCCGCTCGTGGGGGTCTAGATGCCAGGAGAGACCCTCCAAGAGCTCCCACGGATCAGAATCGACGACGCTGAAGATCCGCACGATCGTTCCCAGGCGCGGCATTCGTTCGTGCCGCTCCAAGAGGCCGATCGCGGTGCGGTGCAGGCCGGCGAGGAAAGCGGCGTCCCGCTGGCTGAGTCCGGCCCTTTGACGAAGCAACTTCTCGTTGCGAGCGAACCGAACAAGGACCTGCGTCCTCTGGAGATGGTCTTCGATCATCGGGGCGACACCGGAGAACCGCCAGGAGGATCTTCGGAGAACACTGCGGCGAAGGCGGCGAGCGCACCATGCTCGGCGGTACCCCTCTCGTAGCGCTCGCGCAGTCTTTCGTACTCGTTCAGATCATCGGACGCCTTCGCCAGACGCTCGGCCATTTCCTGAACGATCGGGTCAGGGACCTCGACCTCCCCCCGCTCGAGCCAGAAGGCGAGTCGAGCTAGCGCGGCGATCTCGTCGAGGACCCGCTCGGGATCTGCTTCGTTGCGCAGGAGATGGAGGTCTCCGGCCTTGCCGGCCAGGTAGCCGGTGACCTCCATGCGGACGATCCGAAGTTGATCGTCGGTCAACCTCCCGCCGAGCTCGATCCATTTGGATGCGGAGGCGCCCGGTCCGCCCGATCCGGCGGAGGACCCGGACTCCTCCGTGCCGTCAACTTCTTCCTCTTCGGGTTCCGCCGCCGCACCACCGCCGTCCGGCGCCTCGTCGAATTTTGCGAGAAGAGCAAGCCATGCCTTGTGCTGGCCAAGGGCTCGGTCGTACTCCTTTTTGACTTCGTCGAGATGGCGGTTTTCACCCGTGGTGCGGGCGATCATCTCTCGCGCGACCGGGTCGGGGATACGAATTTCCTCCCGCCGCAGCCCAGAGACGAGGCGACCCAGGGCAGCAACTTCTTCGACTTCGCGTTTCACCCCCTCGACGCCGTCGATCTCGGCGGGAAGGTCGTCCGACTTCGCGACGAGCCAATCGTTCACCTCCTCACGGAGAATCGCGAGCTGACCGTCACCAAGCCGGTCGAGGCGTACTAGTGGGCTTCGCTTTGTCGTCATTCGTCGTGGCCTCCCTCTGGCTCCATCGTGGTCGGATCTTCGGAAGCGGGGTCCGGAACCTCGGCGGCGGCCGGCCAATCAGAGAAGAGTTCTGCGACGGCCCACATCGCATCGTGTTCGGCCGCCGGATCCCCTCCGGTGGTCTCCCCGCCCTCGTTCATCGCGTCCACTTCCGTCGCCAGGCGCAACATGACCTCTCGGGCGATCCGGTCAGGGACGAGGATCTCCCTCCACCCAAGCCAGAACGCAAGCCGGCCAAGGGCGGATACCTCCCTGACGGCTGCCTTGGGGTCGGGGAGCCTGTTCAGAAGTCGAAGGTCACCGGCGCTGCCGATCAATTGGCTGATGACGATGTCGTGGACGATCTCCAACTGGCCCTCCGACAGCAATCCGTCTAGCCGCAATCGGACCTCCCGCTCTGGCCTGCTCATCGCGGGTCCTCTTCTACGCTGGAGCGGAGCGGCCCAGCGCTCTCAACCGTCTCGACGAGTCGATAGCCGATCCCCCAGGAGACGATCACGAACCGCCGTTCCTCCGGGTCGAGTTTGTTTCGCAGTCTGCTCGCGTGAGCGTCCAGGGTCCGGGTCGTGTCCCCGGGAGGCCTCAACCCCCACACCGCCACCATCAGCTCCTCCCTGGAGAAGACGTGGGTCGGGTCACTCGCGAGGACGCGGAGCAACGCGAACTCTTTCTTCGCCAAGGTGATCTCGCGGTCGCCAACGAATGCTTTGCGTCGGGGAGGGTCCACGAGGAGCTCTCCGACCCGTACGACCGCATCGCCACGCGAATGCATTCGGCGCAGAATCGCGGTGATCCGGCCGCCCAACTCGTCGAGGTCGAATGGTTTTTGAAGCGCGTCCTCCGCCGCGAGGCGAGGGTCCTCCAGTAGCAGCGTCTTGAGATCGAAACCTCTGTCGATCAGAAGAAGGGCGGGAATATCAAGGAAGTCGGCCCCAGCCCTGCCCCGCAAGAGATCGAGCCCTGAATCATCCGGGAGATCAAGATCGACAACGATCAGGGACGGTCGGGTGTACCTACATAGCCGCGCCGCCGCTGCCGCCGTCGCCGCCGGCAGCGGCGAATACTTGCTTTGTTCGACCAACCACTCGCAAATGAGCTCAAGCCGGGCCTCGATCGGCGAACAGACGACAACGATCGCGGGCCGCCCGGCGGCTTCCGAGGGCCACATCAGGCATCCCCTCCGTCGTCGCCGGCCGGAGGGCCGTCAGCTCCATCGTCGTCGAACTCCGACACGCACTCGGGGAAGAGGTCACGCGGTAGAACCTCCAGAGCCGCAGCCAGACCCATCATTTCCAATGCGCCCGCTTCATCGGCCCCGTGGATGAGCGCGACGATGCCGACCACGTCGATGCCGCTTCGCGCCGAGAGCTCGCCGACGGTCATGTCCCTGCCCGTCCTCAGTTCGTCGAGCCTCTCGCCGAAGCAACTGCGCTCGCGCTCCGTCAGCTCCGCGACCCCCCGATCTCCTTCGCACGAACCGGCAGCCCGTGCCGCCGCCTGAGCACGAACGAGCTCGTCGAGCGCAGCTCGCAACGCCTTTCCATTCGCCTGCTCGTCGCCCGCCAGAGTCCGGTAGAACACCGCGAGGTTGTCTTTCAGAAGTTCGACCGCTCCGGGACCGGGGAGAGGTCCGCCGCGCAACCAGACGAGCACCTCGCGGTTGACGAGCATTTCTTCGACCGACTGCTCGGCGATGGATTTGTCGCTTGCGTCCTCGATCAGCAAATCGAGGTCTCCCTCGATCAATTGGATCAGCCGGGAGCGGGTAGCCGGACTCAGACCTGCCGGGCGGCCTCCGCACCTGGCAGCCAATCTTCCGGCGAGCGACCAACCCCACTCGACCAGGCCGCACCAACGCGACCACACGCTCAGGAGTGACGATCCGATCGATGCCTTCTCCCGCCCCGTCATGGCCGAGCGTCCTCGTCGTCGCCGACCAGCCGGCCGCGATTCAATCCCGCGCGCCGCCCTGGCCGCCCTTTGGCAACTGCTGCAGCAGCCCCTTTCAGGAGTGCCTCTGCCTCCACACCGACCGCGCCCGCCAGCCTGAGAACTTCTTCCAGCCGCGGTTGCTCGGTCCCGTAGAGGTAGGCGACGACCGCGGAGGGCTCAAGATCGGCTCGGTCAGCGAGTTCGGCAACCGTCAGGCCGGCCCTCCGCATCTGCCGGTGAAGAGTGCGACCGAAGTCCCGCGACACGTCAGGGTCGGGCTTCCGCCAGATACCGGCGGCGATGCGACCGTTGCCCCCGAGCTCATAGATGGCGGCGACGAGCGCCGTCCGCTCGATGATCTCGTGTTCATCGGGACAGCGCCCGATGCCACCGAGTTGCTTTTCCAGGTGGACGATCGCGTCAGGCCCGGGCAACTCGCCGTGCTCCAGCCACCGGATCAACGACCGGATAAGCGAGATCCGCTTGGCCTCCTCGTCGGAAATCGCATGACGTTCGGCGTCTTCGACGGCGGTCTCGAGTTCCAGCCGGAAATCTTCAAGCAGGAAGATCCGCTGCCGCGACCTGAGACCTCGCCCGCCCCTGAGCCGAAGCGCGAGGTCGCCGACCACTCCGCTCGCGCGTTTTGCGAGTGCGACGAGCAGAACCCTCGCAAGCCACCTGATGGCGCCTGGATCGGTCGACATCTTGATTCGGGCTCCCTTCCGCGACGCTCGCAGGAGCCAATTGGTCCCCGCCGCGTCAGTTCGATTTCGACGCGAACGTGCAGAGAGAGACGGCCGATCGCAAGGCTTGGGCGCAGTCTTTTCAGATCTGTTTGTGCCCCACCACGTGCCCCACCACCCCATTTGAGGTGCTTTGTCTACACCCCAGAAACGACGAAACCCGCTTAACAAGCGGGCTTCGTGAAATAGCGGGGGCAGGATTCGAACCTGCGACCTTCGGGTTATGAGCCCGACGAGCTACCTGGCTGCTCCACCCCGCGGCGGTCACTGGATTTTAGCAACGTGGCGTTGATTTTCGGGGCGAGGGGATGGAGGAGGCGAGGGGTGGCGGCTGAATAGGGTTGCGCGGATGGTGCGGGACGAGCAACGGGTCGCGGTGATCGACATCGGGTCGAACTCGACGCGGCTGTTGGTCGCTGATGTCGAGGATGGGCGGGTGCGGCCGGTGGAGCGGCGGAGCACGGTGACGCGGCTCGGGCGGGGCGTCGATCTGAGCGGGCAGTTGGCCGCCGAGGCGATCGAGGCGGCTTGCGCGGCCGTCGATCCCTATGTCGCCACGCTGCAGGAGCTGGGGGCGGAGAAGGTGGACGCGATCGCGACGAGCGCGGTGCGGGATGCGACCAATGGGGGCGCGTTCGTGGCGGAGCTGCGGGAGCGGTTCGCGCTGTCGGCGCGGGTGCTCGACGGCGAGGAAGAGGCGCGGCTCACTTACCTGGGGGCGAGCTCCGAGACCTCGCCGGAGGTCCCCACCCTGGTGATCGACATCGGCGGCGGGTCCACGGAGCTGGTCGTCGGCGTGGGGCCGGACGTCGAGTGGCACGTGTCGCTGCAGGCGGGCGTCGTCCGTCACACCGAGCGCCATCTTCGTCACGACCCGCCCACGACAGTGGGCCTGGAAGCGCTCGCGGCGGACCTGCGCGGCCTGATCGGGGCCGCAGCCGAGGAAGCGCCGCGCGCCGAGGCGGGGATCGCCGTCGCCGGGACGCCGACCTCACTGGCGGCGATCGAGCTGGAACTGGAGCCCTATGACCCGCTGCGGGTCCACGGGCACGTGCTGGAGCTGCGGTCGATTCAGCGGATGCTGTCGCGGCTCGCGGCGGCACCGCTCCGGCAGCGCAGGGAGATCCCGGGGCTACACGCCGACCGGGCCCCGACCATCGTCGCCGGCGTCGTCACCTTGGTCGAGGTGATGCGCGCTTTCGGCCTAGAGCGGATCACTGTCTCGGAGCACGACATTTTGTACGGAACGGCGATTGCGTTATCGGAATCGACCTAAGTAAACTGCTGGGGCATTCCAAGTCGTTCAACTACCGGTTGGACATTGGCTGACCGGCCAACAGGACAAACGGGTGGTTGGTGGTTGCCGACCCCCACAAATGGGCTAGTCGATAGCCCTGATTTGGGTAGTCCACGCATTAAAGAGTGGACAAATGGCACCTGCCTTGGCAATACTCCTGCCACCGGGGACGAGGAGGGGTTCTGTCTCTCCTTGCCCTTGGCATAGGGCTTGGGCGATTGCCGCATCATGGCGCCTCCCGCCGTCTGAGCCCGTCAATCAAGGGTCCCTGAAGACGTACCCCTGCCCGTCCTGAGGGATCCGCGTGAATCGCCCGTCAGAGATGTCGGGCGATTCTCGTTTTTGGGACCAAGTACCCGGGTGTTCGTCGGTGAGTTCGCAGTTATCCGCGCTATCCGCGGCAAAGTGCGAACTCACTTGCGGGTCCGGTCAGGCTTGCGGATCCGGTCACGCCAGATTCGCTTTGCGGGGGTAGGCGATCTCGCGGTCGGTGATGACGTTGACCAGGGTCGGCGCCCCCGAGGCGAAGGCGCGCTCCAGGGCCGGGCGCAGCTCCTCCGGGTCCTTCACGATCACGCCCTCGCAGCCGAGCGTCTCCACCAGCTCGTCGTAGCGCGTTTCCGGCCGCAGCTCCGCCGCCACCGAGTAGCCGTAGAGGAACTGCATCGGATGGTGCTCGAGGCCCCAGATGCCGTTGTTCCCCATCACCCCGACCACGCCGAGGCCATGGCGCGCCATCGTGTCGAACTCCATCCCGGCGAAGCCGAAGGCGCCGTCGCCGAGCAGCAGGCAAACCTGCCGGTCGGGGTTGGCGACCTTCGCGCCGATCGCCTGGCCCGGCCCGGCGCCGAGGCAGCCGAAGGGGCCCGGGTCCATCCAGCAGCCCGGCTCGTAGGTGTTGATGTAGCGGCCCGCGTAGGAGACGAAGTCGCCGCCGTCGCCGACCACCACCGCATCGCGGTCGAGGACGTTGTCCAACTCGGCGTAGACGCGCACCGGATGGAGCGGCGAGCGTAGGTCCTCGAGCTGCTCGCGCTCCGCCTCGCGCGCCTCGCGCTCGACGTTGCCGAGCTGCTCCAGCCACGGCTTCGACCGCGTCCCCTCCCCCGCCGCCGCGGCGATCGCGGCGAGCCCGGCGGCGACGTCGCCGACCAGGTCGAGGTCCGGCAGCCGGTTGGCGGTCAGGGCGTTGGGCGCGACGTCGAGGCGGATCAGCTTCGTCTCCTCGCCGAAGCTCCCGCCGAAGCCGAGCCGGAAGTCCAGCGGCACGCCGATCACCAGCGCCACGTCGGCGCCCTTCAGCGCGGTCGAGCGGGCGCGGCTGAAGGCGAGGTCGTGGTCGGCGGGCAGGCAGCCGCGGCCGAGGCCGTTGAGGAAGACCGGGATGCCGAGCGCCTCGGCCAGCGCCCGCATCTGCTCCTCCCCGCGCCCCCAGTAGAGCCCGGTGCCGGCCATGATCGCCGGCCGCTCCGCCCCGGCCAGGAGCGCCGCGGCCTCCTCGACCCCCTCGGGCGCGGCGGCCTCGCGCGCGGCCGGCGCCGGGATCTCGTACTCGGCCTCGGAGAAGACGACGTCCATCGGATAGTCGACGAAGGTCGGGCCGCTCGGCGCGGCGGCGGCGGTGTCGAAGGCGGCGGCGGTCAGCGCGGCGATCGCGTCGGTGGTCCGCGCCGTCTCTGCCGACTTGACCAGTGGCGAGACGAAGGGCAGGTGGTCGATCTCCTGCAGCGACCCCGAGCCCCAGCGCATCTCCGGCGCCCGCCCGCCGAGGATGACGACGGGCGAGTTGTTCGACTGCGCCCCGGCGATCGCGCTCATCCCGTTGGTGACGCCCGGCCCCGCGGTCAGCGCCGCGACCCCGACCCCGCGGGTCGCCTTGGCGATCCCCTCGGCGGCGAAGGCGGCGGTCTGCTCGTGGCGGACGTCGAGGATCCGGATCCCCTCCGCTTTGCAGCCGTCATAGATGGAGAACAGGTGCCCGCCCGAAAGCGTGAACAAGGTGTCCACCCCGCGTGACTTCAGGACCTTGGCGACGATGCGACCCCCGTGATCTCCCATGGCGGGGCATCTTATATCTGCACGGAATGGTGTAGTGCCCGGGGCGGGACTCGAACCCGCGAACCGCAATGCGGTAGCGCCTTTTAAGGGCGCCGCGTTTACCAGTTTCGCCACCCGGGCAGGCCGATCGTAGCCCGCGATAAACGCGCAATAAAAGTTGGCGGGCCGCAACTCGGCCGTTGTTACCGTGTCTGGAGAGGACCGGACAACGCCTTCCCTGGAGGGAGCTTGGAGGCATCAGCACTCAGTCACGCCAGTCGCCGCGGGCTTCTCGCCCGTAAGTCGCCGCTGCTCAAGCTGCAGGGGGACGAGAAGCTGATCGCGATGGCCCGCAGCGGCAACCCGGGCGCCTTCGAGACGATCGTCGACCGCTACCAGGGCCGCCTGCTCGGCTTCTGCCGCCAGATGCTGGGCTCGACCGAGGACGCCGAAGACGTCCTGCAGGAGGTCTTCGTCAACGCCTACCGGGCGATGCTCGCCGACGAGCGGGAGATCAACCTGCGCCCCTGGCTCTACCGGATCGCTCGTAACCGTTGCCTCAACCACCTGCGCAAACCAAGCGCCGACGCGCAGGAATCGATGGACATGGTGCCCGAGGTGGAAGCCGCCTCGACCGCCGAGAAGGTCCACAATCGCGAGGAGTTCCGGCAGATCATCGCCGACGTCAACAAGCTGCCGGAGACGCAGCGATCGGCGCTCCTGCTGCGCGAGATGGACGCGCTCTCCTACGAGGAGATCGCCGACGCGATGGAGACGACGGTGCCGTCGGTCAAGTCGCTGCTGGTGCGGGCGCGGATCTCGCTCGCCGAGGCGAGCCAGGCGCGCCTCCTGACCTGCGGCGAGGTCCGGGTCGAGCTCTCCGAAGCGGCCGAGGGCCTGCGCAAGGTCTCGGCGCCGGTCCGCCGCCACGTGCGCGAGTGCGAGGAATGCGCCGACTTCCGCTCCCAGGTCCGCTCCAACGAGAAGCTCCTGGCGGCGCTCTTCCCGGTCCCGGTGCTGCTCGCCTTCAAGGGCTTCATCGCCGGCAAGCTCGGGCTCGGCGGCGGTTCGGCCGCGGGCAGCGCGGCGGCCTCCGGGGCCGCGGCGGGCGGCGGCGCGGCTGCCGCGGGCGGCGCGGCGAGCGGCATCGGCGCGGCGCTCGGCGGGACCGGCGCGGCGGGCGGCCTCGGTGGCCTGGGCGGCGCGATCGGCGGCGCGATCGGCACCAAGGCGGTCGCCGGCGTCGTCACCGCGGCGGTGATCACCGCGGGTGCCGCGGTCGAGCTGCCGAAGGAACACCACTCCACGGCCCCCGTGGCGCCGGTCGCGCGCGAAGTGCCCGCGCCCGCCCCGGCACTCGCCTCGACGCCCCCGAGCGGCGGGGTCGAAGCGTCGATCACGCCGGCGACGACGGTCGAAAGCGGCAAGTCGGCGATCGCCAGCAACGTGGTCGCGGTGGCGCCGAGCAAGGCCGAAGAAGCCCAGGAAACGACCACCGCAGCGCCGCCCGAAGAAGCGACGCCCGCGACCGGCACCGAAGAACAGGTCCCGCCCGGCGACGCCGAAGTGGCCGACGATCCGGAAGCAGGCGCCTCCGAGCTCGAAGCCGCCAACGTCACCGGCGGCATCGAAGTCGAGCCCGCCACCGCGGCCGGCCCGACCACGACCGCCGGCGCCCACGGCGGCAAATCGACGGTGACCGTCACCGTGGCGCCCGCGCCGACTCCGCCGGCGACCACCCCCCCTCCCGCGACCGTCACCCCGCCGCCCGCCGAACCGGCCCCGACGGGCGAAGAAGCGGCCGCACCGCCGCCTGCGGTGGAACCGGAAGTCCCGGCGATCCCGGCCGAACCGGCCGTCGAAACGCCGCCGGTCACCGAAGAAACTCCGTAGCGCCCGCGCTCGGCACCGCCCAGCGCCGCCTGACGCTTCCCCGTGCCGGCCCCGCCGGCCCACCCTGGTGAGTTCGCAGTTATCCGCGGATAGCGCGGATAACTGCGAACTCGCTGCTGCGGCTCAGCCCAGGCCGATGACTTTCAGCCGCCGCATCAGGCAGGTCGCGGCGAACTGGCGGGTTTCGCCGAGCGAGTAGCCGAACAGCTCGAAGTCGTCGCCGCCCTCCGCCCAGGGCGGGGAGAAGACGCCGTCGGCGATCGGCAGCGCCTGCTCCAGCGTGCGCTGGATCGCCGCTTTGTAGCGGTCGTCCTCGTGCGCCTTCTCGCGCAGGAAGACGGAGCCGAAGGCGACGTGGCGGTGCTCGTCGCGGGCGACGTTGCCGAAGCCCTCGACGAAGCCCGGCAGCGTGTTCTCGCGTTCGTTGTACTCCATGATGAAGTGCTGCCCGGTGAGGGCCAGCATCCCCTCGATGACCATGTGGTAGAGCGTCACCGCCTCGACCAGGGCCTCGGTGTCCTCCGGTTCCTGCGAAAGCCGCTCGGTCCGCGAGCCGAGCATCTCGTCGAAAAGTTCGCCGAAGTTCTGGTTCAGGTGCGAGGACGTCTCGGTCAGCATCTCCGAGAGCCCGTCGGCCTCGAGCACGCCGACCTCGCGGTAGAAGCGCTCGAAGAAGCGGACGTGTCGCGCCTCGTCGGCGATCTGCGTGCAGAGGAACACTTTCTGGTCCTCGGTCGGCGCCGCCCGCATGATCGGCCCCAACTCCTCGGCCACCTTCTGCTCGCCGATGAAGAACGACGACAACCCGTACATCCTCTGAAACCGCTCTTCCTCAGGGATCCGCTCGTGCCAGTCCTCGCGGTCCTGGCTGAAGTCAAGCTCCTGGGTCTGCCACTGCTGGCGCTCCCAGAGGTCATACAGCTCCCCATAACCCAGCAGCTTGATATCCGCGGTCCGATCCGCCGCCTCATTCAACGCCGGGTCCGCGGTCGCCTGATAGTCCGCCCGCTGCGTGCGCGACCGGATCCCGGCCGCCTCTTTCGCCTCCATCCGATCCTCCTCGGTCGTGGTCCCGAGGCCGAGGCTAACACCCGACTGGCCGGCCGGCCAGTCCGGGGGGATGGGCCGTGCCGGCTGACGCCCGGGAGGGACGGGGACCCGCAAGCTGTCGCCCGGGAGGGACGGGGGCCCGCAAGCTGTCGCCCGGGAGGG
>ERZ778018.155-NODE-155-length-134227-cov-737.478587_pt1 | contig 134227 bp, 117 predicted proteins | sample MGYA00375748_ERZ778018 | MGnify/ENA primary metagenome ERZ778018 (study PRJEB29350, sample SAMN05509839) | bioreactor metagenome | biome: bioreactor; material: wastewater | place: South Africa: University of Cape Town | collected 2014-04-22 ... | reverse complement strand
GGCTGATAATCAGTAATAGAGTTTATTAGTTGGAAAAGACCGGACAAGTCGGGAAAATTATCTGCCTCAATAAGCTTTCATCACAATTGCTGCAATGATTTACATTTCAGGCTGCAAGCCAATGCAGTCTTCATGAGTACCGATACGCAATTGTTCCCTATTGATACCTGATTCCAGTTTGTATTGTATTGTTATCACAATAATTCTCGTTTTTAAAATAAGACGCTTATGTACAGAATTTGCAAAAGCGGCGTCACGAACGAAACCATTTTTTTAACTCCCAAAAAACCAATTACTATGGGAATCATTACCAAAGGAATCCTTGGCGGATTCTCAGGAAAAGTAGGGACAGTGATCGGCGGTACCTGGAAAGGCATAGCTTATATGCGAAGCAAGGCCAACCGCGGAAAATTCATCCCTACCGAAAACCAGCATTCACAGCAACTGAAGTTTGCAATTGTGATGCACTTTCTCCAACCGATGGCAGGTCTGTTGAACCTTACGTTTCGCGACTTTGCCATTAAGATGACCGGTATCAATAATGCGGTTAGCTATAGCCTCAGGAATGCGATTACCGGCACCTACCCAACCTTTGCGCTGGATTATTCACTTGCCCTGGTGAGCCGCGGCGAACTGCCTAATATTTTAGGCCCTGCGGTGACAGCCGGAGCAGGAGGTATCCTGACCTGGAGTTGGACGGACAACAGTGGAGGGGGTACTGCAAAAGCAGATGATCAGGCGGTGTTGGTAGCTTATTGTCCTGCGCTGCGGCAAGCGATCTACACCACAACAGGTGCATTGCGAAGCGACCTTACCGGTGACCTGAATGTAACCCCGTTTTCGGGACTGGCCGTTGAAACCTACATTGGCTTCATTTCAGCCGATGGCCGAAAGGTAGCGAACAGTTACTTCACCGGAGAGGTGACTGTAAGTTAGATCCATCATCCTATGGACGAAGAGCCGGTGTAACAGCCGGCTTTTTTTGATTCGATTAAGGAAGGGTTTAACTGGTATAGCTATTCGTAATCTATTTGATGATTTGAAAGAAAGATTTAAATTAAGATGTTATCCTGTAACAAGTCCCTTAACATTAAGTTCTTTGTCAAGCAAAACCCAATCAACAAGATACCCGGGTGCAATCCTCCCCCATATTTTTCCTTTACCGATAACCAGCGAAGGAATTGTTGAAGCTTTTTTGAGTGCTTCCTCGCGTGTAATCCCCATTGCAACGGCCTTCCGGACTGCAGTTCCTATTTTTAGGGCAGATCCGGACAGTACTCCCTTTTCATTTACATAATAATGATCTTTAAAAATATAATGATAATATTCCGTCTCAGACTCGGTCACTGCGTCAGTTATAAAAAATAAACGATCCCCTAATAACCTATTGGCAATCCGAAAAGCAACCTCACTCAAATGAATCCCATCAGGAATTATACTTGAAAAAACATTACTGTCAAATATAGCACCCACAATTCCGGGATTTCTATGGTTAAATGGGGTCATCGCATTATATAAATGAGTACAGGTTTTAATACCTAATTCAAATCCATGCATAGCTTGTTCGTAGGTGGCATTAGTATGGCCGGCGGACAGAATTATACCACTTTTAATTAAATATTTTATAACCTCATCTGAGCATAATTCAGGAGCCAATGTCATCATTTTGATAGCTCCTGCTCCTTCTTTTACCAGTCGTTTTACATTATCAATATCCGGAACCTTAATAAATTTTTCCGCATGTGCCCCTTTCTTTTTAATATTTATATAAGGGCCTTCTAAATGAAGTCCTATTAAACCCTCTGCTCCACTTTCCCAGTAGGATAGAACAGAATTAATTGCCCGACTTATAATTTCAGGACTACTTGTGGCGACAGTAGCTAAAAATGCGGAAGCCCCTCCTGATCTGCAATAATTATTTATCGCAATCAGAGACTCTACAGTGGGCTCGACAGAAAACATCCTCCCATCCCCCCCATTAATTTGTAAATCTTTAAAAGCCGGCGCAATAATCAAATCCGGATAGCTGACAACATCAGAATTATTAGGAATCTCAGCGCGTGAAATTAATTGGCGAACCTTCCCAGAATCAACCTCAATAGCAAATTTTTCAATAAACTTTTCCCCAGTAAAGATTTGACCAGCAGTATATACTTTTGTTGGCATAAAAAGATTAAACTCCTTTAATCCTTTCCTTATATACAGATAAAGCTTCATCTAACCGTTCCTTTGCCGTTGTGTCACCTGGAACATTATGTGAAGGGTGAATATAAATTTTTACTCCTCTCTCTGCAAGAATTTCTGCCACTGTCGTCACCGTCATCCATACCGTAGTAATAAATGCCATAGTTGATAATGGGCCTATTTTATCGAAATGATTCTTTAATGGAACAGAGGCATCTTGAATTGGCACACAGGTATCAACAACTAAATCGGCAATCTCGAATAAAGTCTTCCCAGACGAATGGCGCGAAACCTTTCCTTTTGCCTCTGATGCTGATCCATAAACGATAACCTTCATTCCCCTTTTTTTACCCTCTAAAGCAACATCAATATTTACATTATTAATACCGGTATGTGAAAAGACCCAAAGCACATCTCTTTTATCAAAATTGTATCCCCTCATAATTTCTACTCCATAGCCTTCGACTCTTTCCAGGAAAACAAACTGATGTACACCCATTTGCCCAATAATATTGGTAAAAAATGTTAATGGCAATTCCACTAAAGGGTGAAATCCTACAAAACCTCCAATCCGTGGATACATTTCCTCAATTGGTAAGGTAGAGTGGCCGCAGCCAAATGTATGCACCCATCGTTCAGCTTGTATAGCATCGGCCATAATATTGGCGGCATTTAAAATATTTTCTTTCTGGGTTAATTCAATTTTCTGCATAATGGACCGTGTATTATTGAGCCACTGAGTCGCCAAGTCTAATTTTTGCATGATTTATTTTATTTACTTTATTTATAGAAATCGAAAAAATAATTGCCATTAAAATAACACATCCAATTAGAACAAATGGAAGCTTTTGAATCCCATAAGACTGAGATACCAACGCTACTAAACCATTAACCATGGTATTACCAATAAGTGCCATAGTTATTACTATGCTAAATGCGGTTCCTGTCAGGGTAGGATAAACTTCACCGACATAACCAAGTATTACCGGGAAGCCAGGTCCGAATCCAAGCCCAATTAGCATCACCCCAGCATACAATTGGTAAATATTACTTGAGAAATTCAAAATTACACCTCCCAAAAAGATAAACGCCAAACCAAAGTAAAGGACTATTGAATTTTCTATTTTTTTGAGTAAGAATCCTAATATTAATCTGGAAATTAATAAACTGACATTTAGCAATGTCAGTGACATTAAGATACTATTTGTACTCAGCCTAAATTTATGGGAAGCAAAAATAGTTGTCCAATTATTTGAGATCCCTTCCATCGCACTCTCAAAGAAAAGCACCAATCCAAATAATAATATTAGGGGCGAAAATAGTTTTGATATTGCTTTTATTGAAATCTTGTGACTCTGTTTAGGAGCCGGGAATTTGATAATTAAAAAAACCAAGGAAGATAATAGTACAAAAATTCCAACTCCCGCAACTATCGACCTATAGGATATGGTTTTTGAAAGTCCGCCGATCAATAAAGGCATACCAACAGCGCCGATACCGTAAAAGACTCCCAACAGGCTCAGTTTTGCCCCCTTACCTTCTGAACTAATATCTGAGACCAAAGCGTTTGTTGCTCCATTTATAACGCCGCCACCAAAGCCTATAATCAAAAAAGCAATTTGCAGAAATTCAAATGAACCTGCATAAGCAATGCCTTCAAAGGCAATAAAAATAATGAAGGTGCTTATAAATAGTATGGTTCTATATCCATAACGATCTACTATGGGTCCAAAAAATAGTGATCCTATTAATACGCCAAAGGGTAATACCGCAGTTAAAGACCCAACAGTTAAATCATTTAGTGAATAATTCTCTTTGATGAAAGTAAGTACAGTACCTAATGAGAGGAAGACAATCCCAAATAATAACATACCTAAACAAGCCACCAAGAAGACTATCTTATAATTAAATTTCATGCCTGTGAACTCTTTCCGAATTTAGTAGCTAAGAAACCAGCACCAAAAAGGCCGGCATCATTTCCCAATTGTGCAGAAACAATATGAACATGTGTCATACTGATAGGTTGAGCCCATTTCCTTGCCTCATTTTCAATCTCATTTAAAAATGTTGAACCCGGGCCAAATACTCCACCACCAAAAATGATCTTTTCAGGATTAAATATGCTTATCAGATTGGCAGTCGCAATTCCCCAGAAGCTTATAGCTTTTTTGATAACAATCAACGCCACCTGATCCTTTCTTTCATACGCCTGAAAAATATCTCTGGCATTAAACTGTACACCTTTTAATTCTCCGTTATATGATGATTCAACAGCAATAATTTCCTTCGTCAAATTAACTAAACCCTCCCCAGAAGCATAGTACTCAAAACAGCCACTTTTTCTATACTTATCGTCAAAGGTTTCTTTTATTCCCATCCAGCCGATAGAGCCGGCAATATCGTTATTACCTCTTATGATATTATTGTTAGAAATGATTCCAGCACCTATCCCGGTGCCAATCGCCAAAAAAATCGCATCATGGCAACCAATAGCTGCCCCCTTCCATAATTCCCCGGTTAAATAACAAGCCCTGTCATTATCAATCACAACAGGAATGCGATGATTTCCCAAAACAACTTTTATTTCATCCAATAACGGATAGTCTTCCCACCCGGGAATATTGGGGGCCCAAACTCTCATAGTTTTCGCATTCACTATCCCCGGGACGCATATACCAATTGCATCGACTTCCAGATTTTCCTTTTCTGCTATATCAAGCATAGTTATGATCTTAGAAGAAATAACCATTCCTACTTCCTTTCCTTTTTTATTCGATACCAGATTCAATTGTCTTTTTGATAAATTACCATCGTCGTTTAAAAAACCGGCTGACAACTTTGTACCACCCAAGTCCATTGCTAATACATTCATTCTCTATATCTTTTGTCAAAACCTTTCCGACAATCGTCATCAGGGATTTTAAGCTTGTTTTATCTTATTAATTTCAATTCCCAGATTTCGGCGTCCTTGCCCGATAAACTGGATGTTTTAAAGGACAAAATATTATTGTCCGCCTTTACCTGAATTGTTCTGTTAGAAAGTAATTCAGTCAATTGGTATAAGCCATCTTTGCCCACCCGCACTTTAATATTAAAATCCTTTTGCGGCTCAGTCCCCTGATTTAAAACATATAGAAGATAACCCTGGCTATTTTGCTGAAGTCGTAAAACAAGAGGATTATTAGGAATACTGGGGATTGATGAGGTCACTGGTAATTCAATTCCGGATAAATCCAAAAGACTCAAAAGGAACTTATTATTATTTTGGTTTATCGAGTCCCTTGCCAAAAAGTCTTTTGTAGATTGATCCCATAAAGAGCCGTTTGTATTATTTAAAAATAAAAACGATCCAATATAAATAGCACTCCCTTTCCCAAATTTTGAAAATGTAATACAAGGGGAGCCATCCCTCAATTTAGCTATTACCTTAGTTGAGCTATTTCCAGATAATTCTAAAGATTCAGCAAAATAGGAACCTCTTAAAGTATCTCCGATTGACAAACTATCTAAGAACATCTTGCTGTCATCAGAAATAATCATTGAAACCGGTCGATCCTTTATTGTTTTGACCTTACTTTCCCTCACGCCGAAAACTTTACTAAATCCCATTCCCGGAATTTCATCAGATGCATACCCACGGGAGTTTAACCAGGCTAACCGAGATTCTCCTAATATATTCCCACCTTTTTCTACATAATTTTCAAGTAGGGTAGCTGCCTTTTGTGTAAACATTAATGAATAAGGTAAAATGATCAACTTATACTGACTCAGGTCCTGAGAAGATAAATCGTTGAGAAAAATAAAATCAACTGGCACATTATGATCTTTAAAAAATCGATAATATCCCACAAGAGAACTCATATGGCCATCCGTTGAGGTTGTCCGTCTCTCTCCACCAACCATCTGAGATAAAGGATTATAAACAAGTGCAATTTGAGGTTTAACTGGTTTTGATTCTAAGAATAATTTACTATGGTCCGAAATAAACCTTGCAACTTTACCAAGCGCTGCTGCTCGTTTTGTCATCGTGCCATCCAAATTAATCAGGCCATAACCACCGGATTCATAACCAGAAGACATTGGATAATAAGCATAAGTAAATATTCCTTTTGCACCGGTAGCTAAACTTGACCAGACCCATATTCGTTGATCTTCCGGAGTTACGGGATCGCCAACATTTAACCCAACAGTACCGTAGCCCGCCTGAAGTTCTCCAACATAATAACCCCCATTACTCCTGTTAGCACTATATGAAAAATCAGCTGCAGTCATAAAAAGCCACGGCTTCCAATCTCCGGGCAAATTGTGTTTCGGGTATTGTGAAAGGCCATAATAATTTACCTCCTTTGACATCATAAAATCATTCTCAGCGCTACCATACGGGGAACTAAAAAGTGAAACGGGGGAAGCATGAGAAGAAATTATATGAGTACTGTCAATTTTTCGTATAGCATCATATCGCATTTTTAAATCTATGGCCATTTTATCTGCATTATACTCTCTCCAATCAATAAAATCAGTATAGCTTAAAATGGTACCAAACCGGGGAGCTTCAACGTCGGCCCAAGCCGGGAAAGTACGATACCAGGCCTCATTAAGATTCCCTATAGTACCATATTTTTTCTTCAACCAGTTACGAAACAATTTTTGAGAAGCAGGGCAATAACAATAAGATGCATTGGCTATCCAGTCTGGTTTGCCCCATTGAACAATATGTGGCTCACTCCAAAGATCCCACCCTGAAAAATTAGGAAATTGGATTGCAACTTTTGCTGCCTCTTCATAAAATTTCATCATTGCCTCCCTTACACCAATATTATCAACACAGTACCCAGGATCGACCTGCGATTTGATCCGATATCCATCCTGAGCTTCAAACAAAGCATCAGGAAATTTCTCTCCGACCCATTCGGGAGCCGATTCGCCATAAACCTGAATAAATACATTAATGCCTACCTCTTTGGCCAACTCAAGCAACATTTGAAGATTTTCAAAATGGAAGTCCCCCTCTTTGGGTTCGCAATGAGCCCATTCTACCCAAGTCTTTACTGTATTAAATCCGAGACCTTTTATATGTTCAAGATCTTGTTTCCAAATCCTTTTTGAATCCGGTGTAATCTCTGAAAGCATCGTAGCACGAGCCTTCCCCCCACTATACCATACAGCAAAAGGATAAAGGGTATTATTTTTTAAGCTCATTTTTGGCTGAGCAAGCAAGTCGCCCATAAAAAGTATCAAAGCAAACCCCAGGTATAAAAAACGGGTAAATACAAATTGAAAACTATTTGAAGCCTTTTTAACTTTCATTACTTATAAATTATTGTTTAAAAAAAAGCAGGATGAATCTTTTTTTATTTCAATCAAATCAAAGTGAGATCATTTTAATTTACTCAAAAATGTTGTTTAAGAACACCTTTGGAATTATCAATTTCACTTTGCGGTATAGGATAAAAGAATCCATTCTTGGCGAGAGAACCTCCTCCGTCAATTGGGACAACATAGTCAAGTTTTTTGGACTCATATACAGAGTAGTCGGACAGGGTTTGTTCAAGAATTCCCCATCTTCGTAAATCAAAATATCTAAATCCTTCAAGAGAAAGCTCCATTCTTCTCTCCCATTCTACCGCTTTCATAGCATAATCCTGATTCGGAAAAGAAGGGTAAAGCCCGACATCATAATTTGCAGCATCAACAAGACTTCCATTCTGCATAATTTTTTTATCCGGAAGTTTAGCGGCCCGTGCCCTAACATCATTCACCAAACTTAAAGCATAGGTCAAATCACCTGTTTTTACAGCACATTCTGCAGCCATTAAATAAACATCGGCCAATCTAATAATATTAATATTCAGATCGCTTAGATTATTGGCTCCAGCCTGAGTATGTGCAGCTATGCCGGATGCATCTGTCACTGTCTTATAAGAGATAAACGGGCCATCATAACCCGGGTTGCGAACCCATGAATTTCCTGCCATAATGCCCCAATCTCTATAAGGGATACCCTGTCTCCCGACAGTATAATCAAGTCGAGGGTCTAATCTTAAATCAACGGGGACAGTAAAGTTAGGATCATAGCTTGAGGGGAAATAACTTGAATGAAAACCTCCAAAAAGCGGAAGTCCGTTATCGTCCACAAGAAAAGAATTAACCAAATCGAAGGTAGGAGCTAAAAAGCCACAACAACTTACTGGTAACCCGGCTGCTAAAGGTCCATTTAGCATATCACCAACGTTCCCTCTCTGACCGTTAGCTGCATCATTAACTGAGGCTTGCACTGCAAAAATAGTTTCCGGACCATTTCTTTTTGTAACATCGAAGTTGTCTCGATAATCAAGTGTCGTCAAATCTGGCCTGGAGGCAATGACGTCTCTGAAAAGAGGCAGGGCATCCTGGTATTTCTCTTCATACAAATAAATCTTTCCCAGGTAAGCTTCTGCCGCAATTTTATCAGCCCTACCCACATCTCCCAAAGGTTTACTCAAGGGTAAATTCTGTTCGGCAAATAACATATCCCGCTCAATGTCTGGCAAAATGTCGTGATCATTAGGTACCGAAGATGGATTATTTGAACTATCAGTTACATAGGGCACATATTTGAAGATTTTCCAAAGATCAAAGTAATAATGGGCACGAAGAAATTTTGCCTCAGCCTCAATAACTATTCCTCTGGCAGTAGATTTTACGTTTGGAGTTTCGTTTAATAATTTAAGTACATTATTACACCTGGTAACTCCTTCAAACCTCCGTGTCCAAATCTCACTTAATGATGTATTTGTTGTTATTGGGTTATGTGTCTCAATAGCAAACAGATCAGATTGATCACCCGGGTCACTGCCCTTATGAGCATTATCAGCCGCTACATCACCCCATAACCAAAGATCAGATGCTCCTGCATATGTTCCCCATGTACCGCTTTTGCTACCATTCAGCATAGTATAAGCGCCTACCAGGGCTGATTCTATGCCATTTAAATTATTTAATTGTGAAGGTGAAATCGTGCCTTGAGGTTCGGTATTTAAAAAGTTCTTTCTGCATGAATCTGAGAAAAGAAGAATCGCTAAAAGTATTAAGCAGCTTTGTACCTTTTTCATAAAATTTCTTTTTTAAAACTTAATATTTACACCCAAAATATATTGACGGGAAATTGGATATACACCAAGGTCAACACCAGGAAGCTGGACTGTTGATATAAATTGAGTTACTTCAGGATCCATTCCCGAATATTTTGTAATTGTAAACAGATTAGTAACTGAACCATAAATTCTTAAACTTGAGATCTCATTCAAAATCCTGGAAAAAGTATATCCGATTTGCAAATTCTTTAATCTAAAATAAGAACCATTTTCTACGTAATACGATGAAGACTGGTATTCTAAAGGAGTTGCAAGTACTGAAGCAGACGGAATTAACGAGTTCACATTCGATGGTGACCAAGCGTTCAACAATCTTGCACTTGCTGCGGATGGGAATTCTTGAAAATCAGTAAATAATTTTGTCTCATTATAGTTCTTATTCCCCTGGCTGCCGTAGAAAAAGAGTATAACATCAAACCCTTTGTATTCACCAGTCCAATTAATTCCATAAGTCACCTTTGGTAACGGGCTACCTAAATATGTTCGATCATCCGGAGAGAAGGCTGTATGATTATTTATCAGTGCATACTTCATGCCTCCGACTCTCGCACCAGGTTGGGTACTTGAAGCCGCTTCCTGGCTATTTTGAAAAATCCCATCTTGTTTATAGCCATAAAATTCTCCATAGGGTTTACCCACTTCAAGAATAGTCGTAGTAAGTTCGTCCGTCCCATATATGGTATGTGTTACCCCAGGAGCAAGACTTCTAATCATATTAGAATTATGAGCTACTGTCAAACCTAAATCCCACTTGAAAATATTCCCTTTTGCTGTTGACGGCGTATGATGATAATTCACCGAAACCTCAATTCCCTTATTTTCCATAGAACCAACATTCTGGAAAGGGCTATTGGCCATCCCAACTGTTTGTGAAGGAAGAGGAACAGGGAAAAGCATTCCCGATGTAACTCGTTTGTATAAATCGAGAGATCCATCTATTGCCCCGTTGAGAACAGTGAAATCGATCCCAACATTTCCCGATTTTAGTCTTTCCCATTCTATTGAAGCATTTCCAAACTGACTTTGACTAATTCCCGGAGTCAGGGAACCTGTCTGATTCATAGGATATGAGCCAGAAGCTATCACCGGAGTAAAGAGATCAAATGCATTATTAGAGGGGATATTCTGATTCCCTGTTTCCCCATAACCGATTCGCAATTTTAAATCGTTCAACCAGCTTATGCTTTTCATAAAGGATTCATTAGACACTCTCCATGCTGCACTAAAGGCTGGGAAAACCCCATATCTGTTTAAAGGTCCAAATTTTGATGAGCCGTCCCTTCGTATTGTCCCACTAAATAAATATCTGTTTTTAAATGAATAATCTACTCGCGCGAAAATTGAAAAAAGCGAATTTAAATTACCAACTTCTGAATTTTGAATTGTATTAGAACCTGTGCTTAAATAATAATAATTCTGATCGCCCAGTAAGAAATAACCATTTCTTGAACCTGTCAATCGTCTATCTGATTCGCGGTTAGATTCTGTTCCAAGTAATAAATTAAATAAATGAACATCATTAAAAACATGGTGATAGTTAAGGGTATTTGTCCATGTCCACTGGATACCATATCCTTGAGTAGCGCTATAACCATTTGTAGGAATACTAACAGCATCTTCCATAGCAGGATAGCTAATTATCTGGCTATTATAATTTGTTAGGTTTGATCCGAAACTGGTTCTTAATTTAACCCCCTTTATTTCAGTTTCAGCATATACATTGCCAAAAGTTGCATTTTCCCAAGTATAATTGTCCTTGCCTCTATAAAGCAATGCTAAAGGATTCTTGGCATCACCAAGGGTGGGACCTCTGGCACCAGCAAAATTTCCCGCAATATCATATACCGGGATAATAGGTTGGATCTTATAAACATCCGCCACAGGGTCATATTTAGTTTGATATGCTCCGGCAGTACCAACATTGGTAGAATATCCTATCCCCTCAGTACGGCTAAATAAAATATTTTCTCCAACAGTTAAATGATTTTTTAATATATGAAATTCCATATTGGACCGCACATTGTATCTTCTAAAACTAGTATAGCGTACAATACCCTGCTGATCCAGATAACCAAAAGAAAGGGAGTACACTGAATTCTTTCCCCCACCAGATAATCCCAATTGATAATTTTGGACTGGCGCATCACGTGTAATTTCCCGCATCCAATCTGTTCCATTGGGGTTGGCTTTAGTTATCTGATAGAAATTTTTAGGATCATGGTTATACTTTGAGGGATCAGCATCAGCGGAAGTCACATTCATACCTGCAGCGTTTCCTGCAATTAAATATTCAGGAAGTTGGGGTGTTGATCCTGTTCCATACATAATCCCAATTGACTGCCCCGGATTTAGATTCGCATTCTGGTACGATCTAAATAAATATTCAGCATATTGGGTCGGCGTTAAGAATTTAGGAAATCTCGATCTTATCGGAACTGAACTACCGTAATATGAATTTAATGTTACTTGTATCGGTCCCTCTTTACCCTTCTTGGTCGTAATAATTACTACTCCATTGTTGGCTCTTGAACCATAAATTGATGCTGAAGATGCATCCTTCAAAACTTGAATGGATTGAATATCATCCTGGTTTAGCCAATTCAAATTTCCTTCATAAGGTACTCCATCTATTATGTACAAGGGATCATTATTATTTATTGTACTGTAGCCCCTAATTCTTATTAAAGGTGTAGATCCGGGAGACCCATCGTTAATTATATTAACTCCGGCAGCCTTACCTTGTAAAGCCTCAGTAACGCTGGATGCTGGTTGTGCTTTTACACTATTAACATCAACAACGGAAATTGCCCCTGTCAAATCTTTCTTAGCCTGGGTTCCATATCCAATTACGACAACTTGGTTCAGAGATGAAATCGAAACCTCTAAAGAAACATTAATTGTATGCTGGCCATTTATTTGTACCTCCTGATCAGAAAATCCGACTGATGTAAAGATCAGCGTACCTGTTCCCTTTTCTAATGAAAGCGTATAATTTCCATTTTGATCAGTGGTGGTTCCTATACTGGGGCTACCTTGCAAGGTAACACTAACACCCGCCAGCGGCTTCCCGGAATGATCCACAACTTTACCGCTAATCTCAAATTGAGGTCTTAAATCTCTGTATTTTATTTCTTCTCTATAAACCTTTTTTAATAAATTTAAATTTTCATTATGCACTTTATAAATAATAATTGTTTTGTTCTCAAAGCGATACATTAAGGGGAAACTTTTAAAGCATTCTTCGAGAGTCTGAGAGATGGTAGCATCTCGCACAGATATACTTATTAAAGGAATATTCTGCACATCCTCATTATTATACAGAAACTTATAATCCGTCTTCTCCTGTATCACAGAAAAAACACGGGTTATACTGACATCTTTCAGGTTAAGGGTAATGCGGTCCTGGGAATAACTTTTTGCACTCACCTTCAAAGCACAGACCAATAGAAGAAACGCTGTAATTCGCATAACTCTGGAAATTATTTTCCATAATGCAACCGGTGTATCCCGGTGTTCTGATAAATAAACTTTTTGCATACTTTCGTATGGTTAATGGTTAAGTAATGTCTTTCGGTCGTTGTTACATTTCGGCAGGAAAGAATTTAACTCTTAATGAGCATCCGGGGATGTTGGCGCATCTCCGGTTTTTTATTTTTGTTTATGTTTGTCTCATAATTAATTTTTTAGTTTTAAGAAATTACAATTCATTTTGTTTTTCTCTAATTATTCACATTCCTCCCTCCCTCTCTTCCCTGCCTTCCTGAGTGGAGACGAAGCCTTGTAATCTTCGCCCCCACTCAGAATGGCATTCATTCCACTTTTCCCGATCACACAATGCCAGTCAATGAGAATTCAACAATCACACTTATTTTTCGTTTTTACGGTCACGGCCTGAAATCTGTCCTGTTGGAAATCCTTCTTTCGCTGCAGCAAATCAGGATGGCAACCACTCATGCCCGAGCAGACAAATTCCTGAACTTCCTAACCGTATAAAACCTCTGAATACATTACAGCAAACAATCTTCTAACCCTTCTAAACTTCTAACCGTCTAAACCCCAAACCTCACTCACTCCTCCTCACCATTTGTAACCCATTTTTCATTGGGAACCGTTTTATTCAGCTTCACCCGTATCTCTCTTCCGGTTATATCAAACGTCACCTTATTGGTCATTTCTATCAGATGCAACACATCATCTATGCTCTCATATTTCTGAACCTTGCCGGTAAAATGAATGTATTTATCTACATTGTCATCGTAAACAATTCCCACATCATACCATCTCGACAATCGCTTCATGATGCTTTCCAACGTTTCATTCTTAAAGACAAACATAGAATCCTTCCAGGCAACAGTTGTCTTTACATTTTCATTGTCGTTATTTACCGCAATTTCATTTTCTCCAATAATTGCACTGTAGCCCGGTTTTAAAACAACTTCCTCTTTATGCCCTTCTTTTCTTCTTGAAACTTCCACTGATCCTTCAATAAGAGATACCCTCTCTTTCGAATCGTCATCATAGGCACTTACATTAAACTTTGTACCTAATACCCGCACCACGGTATTCCCGATCATCACTTTGAACGGATGTGCAGCATCATGTTTAACTTCAAAATAAGCCTCTCCCGACAAAAACACGATTCGCTCCTTTCCGTCAAACTGCGTCGGATATTTCAATGAAGTAGCTGCATTCAGCCATACATTTGTTCCATCCGCCAGCGTCACTTTATACTCTCCTCCACGCGGAACTTTCAAAGTATTAAACACCGCACTCCTCTGTTTATCCGGTATGACAAAATATTTTAAAACACTTTTTTCATTCTGAACTTTTGTGCCGTCTTTTTCAATGATCGTTTGCCCGTGAGAGCCTTTAAGATTCACCACTCTCCCATCTCCCAAAATCAACTGCGCCACTCCCCCTTCCGGTAATATCCCTGCATTCTTTTTTGCAGCTAACGCCAACGTATTTGCCTCGCTCGAATTATTTCCATTAATAAAATACTTCGTAACCACACCAATCAACAAAAGAGCTGTCAATATAGCTGCATAAGGCCAGACATTTTTTAACCCAAACCACCTCTTCTCACTTTCACTGTTTCTGATTTTCTTCAACAGGTTTTGCCACTGGTTGTCATCTTTCCTTCTCCAGAATTCCAGATTACTTTCAAGATATTCCTGATTGGTAAGCCTGCTCCATAACTCCCTGTGCTTATCGTTCACTTCAATCCAGGCTTTCAACTTCTCATATTCTTCATGAGTCAGCTCTCCATTAAGAAACCTGGCTACCAGCCGGGCTAAATCAAAATGCAGTTTGGCTCGTTCCATCAACTTTATAATAGAAACAACTGAAAAGGGAAAACGGGTGAAAGGGATTAAAAACTTTTTCAAATTCCGTTACGTCCTCCGCCTGGGCGGAGGGACATCACAAGGAATGAAAAATATTATATGTTCGGCCCAACGTCTCTTTGCGACACCCAAGGACATTGGGTTTATAAATCAAATTACGTGACGTCATCCGCCTGTGGCAGAGAGACCTCACAAGGAATAGATAAACTTTTAAAACAACCCCAAAAAGGAAAATGATTTTAAAACGACTTTCAATAAGGACAATCCCCGCCTTTTTTGAGTCTTCACGGTATTGACCGAAATCTTTAAAATATCCGCCACTTCCTTATTTTTCAATTCTTCAAAATAGCTGAGGTGCATGACATCCCTGCATCCCCTGGGCAATTTTTCCAATGCTTTGAAAACCCTGTCCAACACTTCCGATTCAAGAATATGATTCATTATTTCTTCTTCGGCTATTTCTTCTTTGTGCGAATTGCTGTAGAGGTGCACCACCTTACTGTGTTTCCTGAAATTAAAACATTGATTTTTTACAGAAATATAAAGGAACGCTTTGACAGCGTCGAGATCACTGAAATTACAGCGCTTTTGCCAGACCTTTACAAAGGCCTCCTGAACGGTGTCTTCGGCAACTTCAGGCTCAGGAATATATTTGGATGCGAAATAAAACAACCTTGTACGATATTCTTCATATATCATTTTGAAAGCATCTTCATTGCCCGAGCGGAAATCTTCAAAGCAAAAATTCTGGTTCATTCAAAGGTTGAAAATATTAACTTAAAGGTATGAAAATAATTTCCGCATCCTCAAAAAATAAATTTCTAAAACGAACCATTACGTGTAATCACACTCTAAAATTTTCCGCTAATTACTGATACTTACATTATTATCTTTTAAAATAAAAGAAAAACAAAGTTGAAAATTTCTTTGAGCTATATCACCACAATTCAGGCAAAAAATATCCTGACGGGTACAAATCTCCGAAATGGATTCTCCCAAAGACCATCAATTACTGTTCAGCAAAACATCAAACCTCGTGGTTCACAACCACCTTCCTGCCGGGATTCAGCGAATGAACAAAAACATCCAGCGGCTCTCCGCTGTAATGATAGGATTTGAACAATTCGAAATAAGGTGCTTTCAGCATTGTGCTCCCCTGTACCTGGTATTCAATTTTACAGTTCTCAAAATCTACTTTTATAGTTACTTCAGAATTGCTGCCGGATATAGTTAAATGATGGGCATCTTTCCAGCCTGCAGACGAAAACAAATCGTTCAGATAAATGGGAACAGGAATGCCCTGGTAAATCAGCAACCTGCAGGTCCTTTCTTTCATTTTATAGACATCGAGGAAAATATTAAAAAGGGAATTCTCCGGAACTACCACAAGCTTTGCTTCGATATCCGGAAGTACTTCATTGGGAAGTTCTTCCATCACAAATTCAAAACTGAAATTATTTTTCAATATTCTCATTCTGATCTCTTCAAGCGCATCCTTATTGATTCTTTCGTCCTCATCTGCCAGCATCATCAATGCGCGATGCACCAGGCGCAGCCTGATAAATTTTTTCTCTTCTTCTTTTACGGATTCAAAATTCACCGACATCGGCCACCACAGATTGATATAAACATTCCGGCCAACTTTCAAAACGGATTCTTTCAAATCATTCCCGATTTCATTTACATGAATGGTGTCAAAAAAATTGATTTTGTATTCCGGTAATAAAAAGGAATAGATGATTTCAATAAGCCCGGAGCCGTGGCCTGATATGCCGCTGTTAATACTCGACTCAATACGCAGGATGTGGTTTTTCATTTTAGGTATTCGGTGGTTTTATGGATAGAGAATCCTGGTTTAATCATAATCCGGTCAGAAATTATTCCTAAAACCAGAATGCAAAAGTAATTTGCTTAAACGAATAATCATAGTGATTAGTATCAGGTTTTTGTCATGGTTTTAATCATGCAACAATAATTCCTCAGATTGCCCTCATTTTACAAAAGAATAACTGGCATAGAATGGCCACTCTTTTTAAAGACGGCAACGGAATGGAAGTTATAGTAGTCTTTCCTTAAAAAGTTATGCAGATCAGTATGGATAAGGATTTTGTAGCATGGTTGCTGTGTATAAATATACAAGGTAAGTACAAATCCACCGCAAAACCTTGCAGATTTTAATGCTTGCAAAATCCATAAATAAATTACAAATGAGTTTCTACAGCACCTATGAGGAGCAGTTGAGCCGTAAACATCCTCTTTATATTTTGGCCGGCCGGTTAGACTGACATCTTTTTTATGAAGCTTTCAGAGATATGTACAGCCCTGATAACGGCTGGCCTGCCAAACCTGTACGGCTTATGGTGTCACTGATTAAAAAAGGCTATTCCAAAACCGCTAACAAAACACAAAAAGCTGCAGATCAAATTTCAGTGGGGTAATGTATTGGTGCCCATACTTAGTCCAAACAAATCATACGAGGTTGATAAAATCCTCCCGTTTGAAAATAACACACTACCTATGTTTTTGCTGCTGCCGGAGAAGGGGGATATAGCATAAGATACTTCATCCTCACCCTTCTTCAATACTTCATTCCAATGTCATTTTACGCTGGCACGACATTCCTATTTGAGTTGAAAGACTCTTGAAATATTGAACCCGTACATGATGTTGGATTTGTTCCATTTCCCGGCAGTTTCCGTAATAAAGGATTTTTCGGTGATTCCAAACGAGTTGGTAAAATGTAACTGAAAAACATGACCACCCGTTCCGATATCAATACCAATGGAAAGTACATTATGTGAATTGGGCGATTTCATTTCCGGCAATTGATAAAAATATTCTGCGGAGAAGTTGATTCTTTTTGATATTCTCTGCCTGCCACCGATGCCAACGGCAAATTCGCTTTTTCGGATGTGGTCAAAAGAAATATTATCTTCAATAACAAGTGTAGGTGACAATTGCAAAGCCAACTGATCTGAAAATTTTCTCCCGATGAGTATCTGATATACCGAGGAAACCCTGTCAGAAAAGTGTGTCTTGACAGAATCAAATTGTCTCAATGTGTTGACGGCAACCACACTTACAACAGATACAGTCACGGGCATTTCCACAAACCCGGTGGATTGCCTGAGTAACCTTACTTTGGCAAACGCATCATAGGTTTTCTGATAGGTACTGTGGCCTACACCTACCATTACATAATCTGTAATTCCGTAATCGAACCCCAGGCGCATCGTCGCATTATCCAATCCGAAAAAATTGTAAATACCACTGCTGACTGGACCAAACCTATGCGATATTCTTACATCGAGTACATGCCGGTGGAGGTTTTCTACCGACTGACCATCCACAATCCGTGTAGTCTTAAATGTACCTTCTGCATATTTCGTCACATTCTTAATTTGTTCATTTTCCAATTTTGACATCAGGTCGGTAGTGTCCTGTGCCATTACAACTCCGTATGAAAGATAGAAAAGGGAAAAACAGAGTAATAGTAAAAACAATAAATAACGGTACATAAGGTTGGAAAATTTATTTTTTCTGATATAAACATTCGACAGTTACATCTATACTCTTAGCTACTTTGTAAGAGACGATGGAGGGTATTTTAATGTGGTAATCTTCAGGTAAAATCCTGAAAGAGGAAGAGACTGAAATCTGTCCGGATTTAACGGTTAAAGTTCCCGGAATGGTAATTCTCTTTATGACTCCGTGTATCAGCAGGTCGCCGGTAACTACTACCGGCCAACTGCCATCTTTTGCAAAATTGATTTCAGTGATATGATCTACACTGCCTGCAAATGTAGATCGTGGATAACGGTCACTTTCGATGTATTCATCATTAAAATCTTCTTCCATTTTGGCTTTGGGAAAATGAAAAGCTTTGTTGAGCAGTGAAAAGCGAATTTCTCCTGTTTGGACATTCAGAATGCTTATAACCTGGTTGTGAAAGGCGCTGATATCCTCGAATACTGTTTTTGAAAAAAAAGCAATATGTCCGTTTTTAGTAAAGTATTCCTGGGCACTTGCCGGGGCAACGGCGACAGCTATAATAATCCATGAAATGGCAATATTTTTCATTTGCTGATTGATTGAAGCGGATAACATCTGATCAAGAATACGTCACCGGGTAAATCCATTAAAGTATCTTCTCCTGAATAACCGATACACAGCCCTTGCAGCGAAATAAAATTTCCTTCCCCGGTTGAGTTTATTTTTTCTTCCAGCGTACAATTAACGGACCCGCCCTCCCTGCTGGTCTGCAAAAGAATCACCTGCTGATTTTGCCGGTTATTTAAAATCTTCCTGATCCTGCCTGTTACAGTGACTACTTTGTTATTAAAGGTCAGGATAGAATGTTTATTTCCAATTCGGAGACTGTCATAAAGTGCAGCGGCTGATATCTGCAAACCATGACTATTTCTGATTTCCCGGTGGGGTTTGTTCCATAAATAAACAGCAACGGCTATACCTGTGAAAAGAAAAATTAAAAACCATACAGAAAAACGGATTATCTTTTTTTTGTTCTTCATGATATTTGTCAACAGGTGATCTTTTGAGTTTAGTGGTTTGGGAGGATTCATTCTGTGACGATCAGCTTGCCGTGCATATCAGCGTGAATATTGCAGTGATAAAGAAAAGTCCCTGTTTGGCTGGCAGTGTACGAAAATGTGGCTCCTGCTCCAAGGTTCCCGCTATTGAATGTGCTGCCGTCGTCGGATGTAACGGTATGTGCAAATCCATCCTGATTGTACCATTTTACAATAGTTCCTTTTTTTACTGTAGTGCTTGCAGGGAATTGCATATTGTAAATATTAATGGTAATTGAATTACCCCCGGGAGGAGGCGGCGGAGGTTGCTGGCCTCCACTTCCATAATTGGATTTTGAACAGGAGGATACAAAGAACAGAAACGCAACAGCGGTTGTGGCCAAAAGAGTGCTTTTGATTTTCATAAAAAAAAATGTTTAGAATTAAAAATGGTATTATTACAGACGATGGAAATGATGCCGGTAAAACTTTTACCCTTCCACAACCTGTATTTGATAAACCAATCGTATCACAGAAAAAAAGAGTTGCCTTGGTCCGGAATTTTTTTATTTTTTTCGCAAAGGCAGAATGATGCTTGTTATTTCTTAAATGGTTTTACACTCACAGAAAAAAGAATACCTGCACTGTAAAGATTTACTTTGCCATAACCAATACCTTTCACAGGTAAGTTGATATATGGCTCTGCTATCAGAGAAATTTGATTTCCTATTCTCTTTTCATATCCTGCTGAAAATCGTAAGGAAGAAAAGAGATGTCTGTTCTTATTCTGAATCTGGTATTCATCGTATGAATTCAGTCCCGCAGGTGTTTTTGAGTAATATTCGTATTTTTCCTTTTTCATGAAATAGGAAGAAAGTCCTGCTGATAAAAACCACTGGTGATTTTCAGCCTGCCTGAAATGATAATTGAGGGCAAACGGTATTTCCAATACTTTGCAATCCGCGTCGATATGCTTCAGGTCAGGAAAATAATTCCAGAATTGTGCAGGCGGATCGTATTCTCCGGGTTTCACAAAATATACTTTTCTGGTGACGAAGATCCCCGTTTCCAACGAAAACTTTCGTTTTATTCTGTAACTGACACTAAATCCATATACAGGTCGTACGTCTCCCAATTCATTTAGACTTGTCGCACTGATATCAGGACCAACCGAAAGTTTGACAGCGAATGAATTGGCAAATTTCTTTATTGGTTTTAACCCAGGGGTTACTTCTGATCTTCCTGATATTATATGGGGGGTAGCAGTAATTTTTCCGGGATTTACGGGAGTGGTTCCGGCATTCAATATCAGAGCCTGTGATGGCTCTAATAAAGTAAACAGTCGAAGGTTATTTTCCAATTTGGTCTTGGTACTAATCAATTCGGGAATGGTATTTCCGAAGGCAACCTCAATTCCCTTTGAATCAGGTATTGATTTCAGATCATCATTTGGCTTTCCGTCATTTTCTGAATGCTTAATTCTCATCTCACTGAACATCGTTTCCGGATTCTTATGAGGTTTGAGATTTACTAGCTTTTTGTTGGTTCCTCCAACAGCATATTTCAACTGATTATTTTTCTGATGAATGAAACGTTTAGGAATCGGTACAGCACTTTTAGATTTTATTGAAGAATCCGAATGGCCAAAAGCCACCGATGTTTTCTTGTTTTGATGTTGGTTCAGGAAATTTGTAACTAATAGTATGCTTGCGGCTGAAAGAGAAATCAGCAATATAAATATCCAAAGTAGTTTCTTCCCCGGATTTTTCTTTACAGGCATTTCCTTATCCAGCAGCATAGCCATACTATCCCAGGCCTCCTCCGTAAAAGCAGGTTCATTTTGAGAGGAAGCCTCCCGAATTTTCCTATTTAATTTATCGGGTTTCATACTTTGCGAATATGATTTGGTAAGAATTAAATAATATTTTTTTTAACTGAACCCTGGCTTTTGACAGGTTGGATTTGGATGTTCCTACCGAAATTTTCAGAATGTCTGCAATTTGCTGATGGGTAAAACCTTCTACGATGTAAAGGTTCAGTATTGTCCTGTAGGCAGGCGACAGACTTCGGATTGCCTTCATAATTTCATCATAAGATATTTTATCCAGTGCATCCATTTCATTATCGGACAACTCTGCGAAATTTTCTTCCAGGGATGTGGCTTCTTCATATTGATGAAATTTCCGAATATGATCTATGGAGGTGCAGATCATTATTTTCCGCAGCCATCCCTTAAACGAACTGACCACGTCAGAATAAGCAGGCATAAACCGGTGTATTTCCCGGAACACTTTTAGAAAACCATCATTGACGATCTCAGTTGCATCTTCCTGTTTATTGGCATAACGCAGACATATCGACATGGCATACCCGTAAAATGAGCTAAAAATCGCTTTCTGGCTTTCTCGTTTATTGAGGCTACAGCCTCTGACATGGAATATCAGTTCTTCTGCCGATTGCAAATAAGTGATTTTACTTTCTAACAATATCAAATCGTAAAATCCTGAGAAAGGGTTGCCCTACCTAAAATTAAATTTTGCGAACCGGCTTAATTAAGAATATATTGATAAAATTTTACAAATGTTTTTTGCCGGAAAACAACCATCCCATAAGTGCCGGAAAATCAATGCTGATTTGGATTTCATATTTTACAACCTATAACCCGATTCCAATCATTTATTCGTTGCAAGTGAGCCTAAAACTCAAAGCACCTGCCGTTTTACTACTAAATACCACCCGTACCGAACCCAAATACAAGATACTCTCTTAATCCGGATCAGATTATCTTACTCAGGATAATGAAGGTCAACAAAAAATGCAATCACAGTCGCTCATCCTTCCTTCCAGATCGACTATTCGTTAGCGCTGGTCAGCAGAGGAGATCTGCCCAATGAATTGGAACCTACAGCAACCATGGGGTTTGGCGGCTTGCTTACTTATGCCTGGACCGACAATTCGGGTATAAGTATTGCCAAAGCCAACGACCATGCCGTCCTTCTCGCTTATTGTTCAGACCTCAAACAGACGATTTATACAACTGCCGGAGGGAGAAGGGATATCTTAACAGGCGACCCGGACGTATCTCCGTTTACGGGACACGAGGTGCAAACCTACATTGCCTTTATTACGAAAACCTGCAAAAACAATTCCAACAGCCCCTACACAGGTAGCTACCTGGTAAGCTGAGCCTAAAAAAGTTCACGGACGTCCGACACCAGCCGGTAAAATCATTTTACAAACTGCAAAACTGCAACCTTTCCTGTTTCCTCTTCAGTTAGTTGTACCTGGTACACACCTGCCGGCAAAGTTCTTACTGTCAACGGAAACTGATCGCTGCTGAGGCCATCTGTCCTGATGGTTTGTTGTTCAACAATCTTTCCGGACATCGTGGAAACTGTTACCATCAGGCTTCCAACATGGGAGGATGGTATTTTTATGTACAGAATATTGCCCGTAAGAGGATTGGGAAACAATGAATAACTTTTATTGCCCTCGTTGACTCTAATTGTGATAACAGGAGAAAAGGAGGTCTGTCCATCGCGGTCAGTTATTTTTAAACGATAAAAAACTTTTTCATTTGCATTGGAGAAATGATCCGTATAGGAATAAGCATTGCCATTGGAGGAATTACCGGCTGATATTGTTCCAATTGTAGAATAAATATTATTAAGGCCTCTTTGCACCTGAAAGGTTTGGGTATTTACTTCGTTAGCGGTTTTCCAGTTGAGCAGAACTCCGCCGGACACGGACTGGCCGGTAAAAGAAACCAGCGTAAGTGGCAATGCCACGTCAGTAAAATTAACAGCATTAATATTATCTACGCCGATAGCGCCGACATCTGTTCCGGGAACAGAAATGACAAATGCATCAATGTTTTTGAAAGCATTGTTTGTAGCAACACTGTAGTTGGTAAGTAATGCTCCGTTGGTGGCTGCACCAAGCGTCATGGTCAATGTGGCTCCGGGCACGGGGTTTCCATTCCTGTAGCCGGTAAGTGTTACGTCCCTTTGAGTGAAAGCGGCATTATCCATGGAAATATCTACAGCGTTCAGGTCAAAATACCGGAGTCCGTTGGAAGATACCTTTAGGGAGCTAAGATTACTCAATCCATTATATGAAAACCCATATACCATTGGCGTTTGCCCTGTAAATGCTTCAATCCCTATTCCACAATCAGGCGTATTATTAAGAGAAAAAAGAGTGAAATCATACCCCTGGACGTTGGCCGCCGTTAAGCCTGTAGTGCCTGCTGTTTGCTGCCCGGTAAGGTCATTCCAACCCACATAGGAATTAAAATCTGTGATACCGTTTACCGGGGTACCGCTGAAAGCCCCAACCGGAACAAAGCCTAAGGATACAATTAATAAGAGATTTTTAAAAGAATAATTTTGAAAGATTTTTTTCAGGGAAATAGTTATAACCGACGGGATGTTTCGTATAGGTTGCCTCATAATTTTGATTTAGGGTTAAAAACAAAAGTCTAAAAAATGAAGTAATCGTCAAAGAAAATTTTTATCCCTGGCAGTATTTCTCTCCAAAGCTTTGCGGCAAAGCGATTCAATATAATGTTTTCAAAAGAAAAAATGCCTTTCTTCAATTCACACATTAATTTTATATTGACACCCGGCCAAAACACTCCCGGCTTCATTCCTACTCACGGGGGCTACCACAATCTGATCACTTATTAGAAGACGGCTTCAGAGAAAGGAAGGTGAGAGCACGATTGCAAAATAGTATTTGAGAATAGTCTTGCTTCTTGTTTAATCCTCATTTTCTTAATTCTTAAGATAATCCTAAGGATCATCCTTTATTCATTATCATTCCCATTAACCTGGTAAAATCCATTTCTTCAACCATATCGCGATCCTCATTAGTTATTATTTTAATTCCTTCAGTGTTTAAAAACACTTGCCCGGCTGTTCTGATTCCGGGGATAACAGTTGAAACTTCCCGGTAAGATAAAATGTAGCTCAGGGCAAACTGAGCCTGGGTCATATTGTACCTGTCGCTTAACTGAGACAACACTGGTTGTATCCTCAAATACTCTTCAATTATTTCTTCAGATAACCGATGTTTGCGATGATCATTATCAGGAAAATTCATTCCTGAATTAAATTTACCGGAAAGCAATCCAAACTGTAAGGGCATCCTGGCAATGATAGCATAACCGGCAGAATAAACTTCTTTAATTAATGGAATGGCAGCTCGATTAATTATATTCAATACCAATTGGAAACCGCTTCCTGACAGATGACTCATCAAATAATGTGCTTCAGGGAACGGGTTAAAAGTAGGTAATGACAAGCCCCAGTATCTGATTTTTCCGGCTTTAATTAGTTGATCCATTGCTTCAATACACTCTCCTTTTTTCAAATCTTGAAGCCGGGCAGTATGCAACTGATAATAATCTATTGTCTCTCTTTTTAATCTTTTCAGACTCTCTTCACATGCCTGCAAAATGTACTTTTTCCTGTAATCGGTAGTAAAATTGCCGTTCCTCGAAACATTGCCCACTTTAGAAGCAATTACAACGTCTTTCCTGTTGTTTATCACACTGCCTATCAGTTCTTCAGAATGTCCCAATCCATAAATATCCGCAGTGTCAAAAAAATTAATACCTGCATCCAGGGCTCTAAGTAAAGCCTCTTTCGACTGCTGATCATCTGCATTTCCCCATCCAATTGGCGTATCGCCCACCATTGATCCGCCTCCAATAGCCCAGGTTCCAAAACCGATTTCGCTTACCATCAAATCTGTATTTCCAAATTTTCGATAATTCATTTTTCTAATTTTTTAGTCAAGTTACCAACCTTTTGGCTTCAGGGAATCCTTTATTTTTTGTAGGATTTGATTTGCAAAAATTATTATTTTGATTGACTGTTTATGCAGCACCTGAAAAGGGATTCAATCATTTGATTGGAAAATAAATATGTAGAACATGTTGCCCCCCTTCCTCTGACCAGGTTGGTTCTTTCCAAATACCGTTTTTTCCATCGTGTTAGCTTTCATTTCGCTCTCACTCAAATCAGGTAATCTTTTAGGCTCTATGGAATGTCCATTAGCTAAATCAAATAATGTAATCAAGGTAATATCTTAAGCCTTTCTCAATTTTATTGGTATCCCTATGATCTGTACTGCACTCAGAAGCCAATGCCCGAAAGGAAAGTTTTTGGCTTTCCGAATCTTTTTCAAATTTTCACCGAAAACCTTCAATGAATCATAATTCGTTTCTGATTTATTTTTTCATTTTTCATTTTCCCTTCATCTTCAGCTTCTAAGTTTGCTTCGTAATCATTATTAATCTAAAACAAAAAATTATGAAAACGACAGTGTTATTATCAGTGGGGTTATTTTTAGCAGCCACTTCTTTTGGACAAACAAACGTAAAAAGCAACTCCGCGATCAAGAGCGAATCAGGCATTCACAGCAACAGGGCCACGGCCAATGCAAAAGCTTCTTCTGAAGCTAATATTCAAAGCAGCGCAGCAACAAATGCAAATGCAAAGGGAAAGCAAATCAGCGCCATTGCCTCTGATAAGAGCGATGCTGCTGTTGAAGGGAGCGCAAAAGGAAAATTGATCAGCGGAATTGCCAGCGATGGAAAAAGCGAAGCTGCAACAAATGCAAATGAAAAAGGAAAGCAAATCAGCGCTATTGCCTCCGACAAAAGCGATGCTGCTGTTCAGGGAAGCGCAAAAGGAAAATTGATCAGCGGAATTGCCAGCGATGGAAAAAGCGAAGCTGCAACAAATGCAAATGAAAAAGGAAAGCAAATCAGCGCCATTGCTTCCGACAAAAGCGATGCTGCTGTTCAGGGAAGTGCAAAAGGAAAATTGATCAGCGGAATTGCCAGCGATGGAAAAAGCAACGCATCAGCAAATGCACATTCAAATGTAAGTGCACAAACCAATGCGGGCATCAACACGAAAGCAATTACAAATAAAGTTAAACACAACGGCAGGAAAATAAGAACTACCTCTGCAACCACAATTCGCACCGCTGCTGCATCTTCACATGCAGTAAAAATCAAACCGGTTTCAGTAAAGACAAAAACCAATGCCGGTATCGGAGTTAATATTAAGTAACCAATCACACAAAACAGGTTTTGCATTATTTTGCAAGACCTGTTTTTAAATGCCCGTGATGAGACACACAATTATTTTGAAGGTTTTAATTGCCTCATTCTTCTTTACCATCCTGACAAAAGATACTTTAGCCGAAGGAAAACCATTTGAGAAATTTTCTTTCAGGAAAACATCAATGATTGCAGTTCAGGATACGGTTCCGGTACCAATAAAAGAAACCGCCGAAAATGCAGCAAGCGTAAAAAATGAAAAGAAAATTAAAATTCTTCCAAAGCCAAGAAGACAGTCCATTCCGGTTCCGGTGAATATAAAAGTCAGGCCGGTAATCAAACCGATCATCAGGCCGGTGATTAAACCTGTTATCAAAATACTTCATTAATCTCAAGATTAAAAATCACATGAAATCATTCTTATTAATCTCTGTAATGCTTGCCAGTAGCTCCCTTTGCTTTGCACAAACAGATGATAACGCTACTGACAGTATTCCCCCAAAATCTACTTTGACGTTAGCTGCGGTATATTCAAATAATGTCAGTTATTATGGGCAACGGCCTCTGGAAAATACGCCCTATGCCGCTGTAGCTGCGAATTACCAGCTTAAATCCGGCATCTATTTCACCGGGCAATCTTACAAACTTTTGAATGATAAAACCTCCGGACTTTCCGCAGGAAGTATCGGAGCAGGAGTCAACTTTAAAGTTGGTAAAAGGATAACAACCGATTTAAGTTACAGTCATAGCTTTTATGCAACCAACTCTCCTTTATTACAGGCTGCAAATACAGATAATGCGAGCCTTGTGCTCTCTTATCAAAACTGGATTACAACAAGTGTTACCGGCGACTATGCATTTGGCAAAACAAATGACGCATTCATTACCGGGGCTATTTCAAAGCAGATCAGCCTTTTCAGCATTGGGAAAAAAGACGTTGTTACAATTACTCCATCCGCAGATATTGTGGGGGGTACACAGCATTTTTACCAGTCCTATTTTAAAGAAAAAAAATTACGTGACAGCGTTTTCAATTTATTGCCGGTTCCGGTTTTGGGAGGGCCCAATTCAAGACATGCCGACACTGTTGTTACAACTTCATTCAACGTTTTGTCTTATAATTTTAAATTCCCCGTTGCCTACAACCGGGCGCATTATGCACTGGAAGCGGCTTACCAACTCTCCTTATTGAGCGACCATGTACCATCCAACGGAGGCAAAGTGAATTCTTTTTTAACTTTCAGTTTTTATTACCAGTTCTGAAATCATGAAAGTATTAATTGTTGAAGATGAAAAATCTCTGTCGCGCGAAATAAAACTTTTTTTAGAAAAAGCGTTTTACCTGTGCGACAAAGCGTTTACAGCATCAGAAGCAAAACAATTCATGATAGAAAACGAATATGATTTTATTCTTCTCGATTTGGGCCTGCCGGACAATGACGGTCTGGAACTTTTGAATGATACAAAAAAGATGTGCCCGAAAGCCTCATATATTATTCTGACAGCCAGGGGAAATCTGGAAGACCGGATAAAAGGCCTGGATCTTGGCGCTGATGATTATCTGCCAAAACCCTTTTCATTGCTGGAGTTGCAATCGAGAATGCAGGCCATTACGAGACGAAAATCAGGCAACAATGATCCTGTAATAGAGGTCGGTGATTTTAATATTGATTTAAACAAGAGGTCCGTAAGATTTGAAGAAAAAGAAATTGAATTATCTAAAAAAGAATTTGATTTGCTCAGTTATATGCTTCTTCATAAAAACAGGCCGCTTACCCGTTTGCAATTGAGCGAACACATTTGGGGTTCTTTTTCAGATGACGACAATGATTCAAACTATATTGATGTGCATATAAAAAATATCAGAAAAAAGATGGCCATTCACGCTTCCGTTGACTGGCTGCAAACTGTGCGTGGCGTAGGTTATAAAATAAAATTGTAAGTCACTTTGAAACTTCTCAGCAAGCTCACACTTTTTATTGCCCTCTCAAAACTATTGATAGTTGTGCTTTTCGTGCTCTTGTTGCCATCACTTGTCAATTATGCAAGTTTTCAATACAGCAATTATTACCTCGGCCAGCAAAAGAAAAAAGTTCTTTCCGTAATTCACAAAAACGGAATCGACTATTACCTGCAGGGCGACAGTGCGTTTGCGAGTTATACGATGTTAAAAGAAGAATATATTTCACTGCTTCCTGCAGAGGACAACCATGTAAGAGACACCATAGAAACCGCCCGGCGAATCGTTGGAGAAGACACATTAAACTATAGAATTCTGATTCATCAATTATCGGATAAAAATAAAAATTACATTCTTGAAATTGGTAAAACAACCTCAACCATCAATCAGTATAACAGGCTTCTGCAAAGGTTTACGCTCTATATTTTAATAGCGCTGACCTTTCTGAGCATTGTAATCGACCTGGTTTATACACACATCTTACTTCGGCCTTTGAAAAAGATCGTTCAGACAAAGCTGTTGAACAGGAAATTTCCTTTTAAAGAACATTCTTTGCCTGTTAAAACATCTACCACTGATTTTCAATTTCTCGATCAGTCGCTGATAAGCTTAATGGAAAAAATTCATGAGGCATTTGAAAAAGAAAGAGAATTCACTTCCAATGCTTCGCATGAACTGATGACGCCGATCAGCATTCTTCAAACGAATGTTGAAAACATGATGATGGAAGAAAATATTTCCGAAGAAGTGCAGGAAAAAATTTCTTCCATGATGAAAACCGTGAACCGGCTGAAAAAAATTGTTCATTCACTGTTGTATATTTCAAGAATTGAAAATGATCAGTTTGCAAAATCTGAAACCGTAAATATCTTTCAGTTGACCGGTGAAATAATGGACGAACTTTCAGTGCGTCTTGAAACAAAATCACTTCATTTTGCCAACCGGATTTCACCAGAAATCAATGTAACAAAAGTGAATCATGATCTGTTTTTCCAGTTGCTTTATAATCTGATCAATAATTCCATAAGGTATAATAAAGAAAACGGTTCTATTCTGTTAACCGATCGTTATACCCCGGGCCAGCCCTATGTTTTAGAAATTAAGGATACCGGAATCGGGATCAAAAAAGAAGAACTTCCATCCATATTTAACCGGTTCAAATCAGGGAAAGGAAAAAGTGAAGGTTTTGGCCTTGGTTTATCAATTGTAAAAAGCATTATTTCATTTCTTGGTTTTGAAATAAAAGTCGCTTCTGATTTTGGTGAAGGAACTGTTTTCACCATTATCATTCCCCAGGATATGATTGAAACCAATGACTGACACTGATTTCAATTTTTATATGGCTCCGATTTTTTCTATGAAGGTATTCCCAAATGTTGTTTTGTGAATGCAATTCAAATTTGGCATGGGTGCCAGAGTTATTCAGCAACCGCCAAATAAGCGTGAAAATACACTCAGTAGGTCAGGGTTTTTCAATGTATTCATCAAACCTGTAAGGTTTTTGAAACCTTGCAGGTTTGATGCAACATACTTTCAATAAAAAACCCGGCCGGCGCCGGGAGTTTCACATGAAAAGACAAGGCTACCCTTTTTTCTTTTTATTTAATTCTGCTTTTATTTTTACAATGGCATCATCGGTCAATCCCGAAAAGGATGTAACAATTTTTCCCTCATCATCTATCAGGTAAAGTGTCGGAATGGCCCCAAACAGGAATGTTTGCATGGTCACCATTTTGTCGGGTGAAAGGAATTGGTGCCACGGCATTTTTTCATCTGCCATCGCTTTTTTCCAGGCGTCTTTTGAATCATCTATGGAAATGCTTACGATATCAAAACCATCCTTGTGATAGGCATTGTAAATCTCTTTGAGCCTGGGTATGGATGCCCTGCAGGGGCCACACCAGCTTGCCCAAAAATCTATAAGAAAGGTGCGCTTGTTGAACTGGCTGAGTTGTGATTTTTTCCCTGCACTGTTGACGAGATCCAGTTCGGGTACCGGGCTTCCCGGTTTTAATTTCTTTGCCTGGGAAATACGCTGCATCATCACATTTTTAAATTCGCGCGGCATATTATCATCCGGATATTTTTGATTAAGAAATATTTTCAAAAAACTGTTTCTCTCACTCCTTTAAGCACTCTCAAAGTACAGCGCTTCACTCCATCTCTCTCACAATCCGGACCACTTCTTCTGTTGCCTTCCTGATTGCCTGATAATCTTTTTGCTCAAGCGCTGTCTTACTGATCAGCTTGCTTCCCATTCCCACGGCGCTCACGCCCGCATCAAACCACGATTGAATATTTTCCTTATTTAATGATACTCCGCCTGTCGGCATAAATTTCATTTCGGGGAAAAGAGGTTTGATTGATTTTACATAACCCGGTCCAAGCAAACTACCCGGGAATAGTTTGACCAATCCGATCCCCAAATTCTCTGCAGTAATAATCTCAGTTGGTGTCATGCAGCCGGGAATGCACAGCAGTTTGTGATCATTTGCGATGTCTATTACTTCTTTCACCATGCCGGGACTTACAATGAATTCCGCTCCCGCAGAAATAAATTCTTTGGCTGCCTGGCCATTCTTAATCGTTCCGATTCCGAGAATCATTTCTTTCATCTCTTTATCACACGCCTTTCTCATTTCTTTGAAATTCTTCAAAGCTCCTTTTCCACGGTTTGTATATTCCACCGAACGAATCCCTACTTCGTAAAGCACCTTCAATACTTCAATACTCTCGTCAGTATCTTCACAGAAATACAAAGGCAATACCTTCTGTCCTAATATCTGTTTTAAAATATCTTCTTTACTTCTTTTCATTTATTAAATTATTTAAAAACAGTTCTGTAAACTAAAATCGTCGTTTATCTCTGTACGTGTGCTGAAGAATTACCGGCAACCAGCGCTTTCACTTCTTCAACGGTTGAATAAGTGGCATCACCCGGATACGTATGTTTGAGTGCACACGAAGCTATCCCAAACGCTGCCGCATTTTCCAGTGGCCGGCCGTCGAGCAATCCATAAATCAATCCCGCAGCAAAGGCATCTCCGCTTCCTACACGGTCAATGATGGATACAGAATACTCTTTACTCCTATAGCTTTTCTTCCCGTCGGAAACCAAAGCGCTTATTTCATTTTGCGAAGCGCTTTGAACTTTCCGGCTTGTGCAGGCGATGTATTTAAATCCGAACCTGTTGTACAAAGCCGAAAAAACATTTTCATAATTACGGGTATCACTACAATCAACATCCAGCAACAAGGATGCGTGTCCGGTATTTCCGATATACACATCGGCCTGCTCGCACAACTTTGTCAGCCACGGCCTGGCTTTCTCAGCACTCCATATTTTCTGGCGAAAATTTATATCAAAGCTGGTAGTTATTCCTTTTGCCTTTGCTGTCTTCATGGCTTGCAGCGCTATTTCGGCAGATTCTTCACTGATCGCGGTGGTAATTCCTGAGGTATGAAACCAGTCCGCATCTTCCAATATTTTGTCAAAATCAAATTCATCTCTCTTTGCCAGGCTCATTGAGGATTGTGCTCTGTCATAAATCACTTTTGACGGCCTGGCCCAGGTTCCGGATTCAAGAAAATAGAGTCCCAGCCTGTTTCCACCTTTCAAAATATAATCGGTATTTACTCCATACCGGCGAAAGTGATTTATTGCTGATTGTCCGAGCGCATTATCGGGAACTTTGGAAACGACAACTCCTTCCATCCCGAAATTGCAAAGCGCCAAAGCAACATTGGCTTCACTTCCTCCAAAATTCATCTCCAGTTCTTTCGCCTGCTTCATACTCTGATGATCCGGCGGTGACAAACGAAGAAGAATTTCTCCGAGCGTTACTATTCTTTTGGGCATTGTGATAATTGATTTTTCAATTTTACTTCTAAGTTAATTTGAATCCGATTCATCGGACTAATAAGATTTTGCAAATCTATTTTCAAACGATATTTTTCAGTCCACGAAAAACGTTATGTTCAACAAAATCTCAGGAGTTGAATCATCCTTGTTCCTATGAGAAACAACAGAACCTAACAAATTAATTTTTTAGTTAGATTTCATTTTCATCATATTTTTCCCAGGCACTTTCAAATACAACGCTACAAAACTTCCGGACAACATGATTACGGCCACTGCCATCAATCCTGCGGAAAGTTTACCCGTAAGATTCGTCACAAACCCAAGAATATTCGGCCCTGCAATACCACCCAATACGCCAAACGAATTGATGGTGGCTATCGCTGTTGCAGCCGCCACGCCTTCAAACATGGCAATCGGAAAAGTCCATAACGGTGGCATGGCTGACAACAATCCGGCGGTGGCAATCGACAATGCTGTCAACATCAGGTATGGCTGAGTGGCCACCGAACTCAAGAGAAATCCTAATCCTGAAGCCAGCAAACAAAAGACGACATGCAACTTTCGCTCGCCGGTTTTATCTGAATGCCTTGAGACAAGCACAATGGAAACGGCTGCGACGAAATAAGGAATTCCGGATAAAACACTTGCTTCCAAATTACTTTCTGCACCGATGGATTTAATAATCTGCGGTGTCCAAAATGCGACACCATTAAATCCGACGTTGATGGCAAATAACAAAAAAGTAGCCAGCCAAACCTGCGGTTTGCTGAATACCTGATAAAATTTGAGATGGGCAAATGTCCTGGTTTCCCTTTCACTTTGCAGACGCGACTCGAGCCAGCTTTTCTCTTCGCCCGTCAACCATTTCACTTTTTGAAAAGAGGGTTTCAGATAAAAGAAACACGTCACACCCAAAATAATTGCAGGAATGCCTGTCAATAAAAATATCAATTGCCACCCCTCAAATCCCAGGGTTCCGTGCAGGCTCAAAATCAATCCGATGGCGGGTGTGCCAATCATCAGCGCTACCGGTGAGGCAAGCTGAAACCAACCTATGGCTTTAGTTCTGTGTTCCTTCGGATAAAATTGCGATAAATAATAAATAACTCCCGGATAAAATCCTGCTTCCGCTACTCCCAATAAAAAACGCATGGTAAAAAAGGAGGTGCTGTTGTGAATCAATATCATGAACACTGTCACGATACCCCAGGTTGTCATGATCCGCGCGATCCATATAGGAGCCCCTACTTTGCCGAGAATAATATTACTCGGAACTTCAAACAGAAAATAACCAAAGAAAAATATGCCCGCACCAAAACCATATACCGCCGGACTAAAGCCCAGCGCCTGATTCATGGTCAATGAAGCCACACTTATATTCGCCCTGTCGAGAATGGAAACAAAATAACAAAGCATCAAAAACAAAAGAATCCTCTTATTGAGCTTTCTTAAAACCGATTCTTCTGTTTGCATTCCGTATAAAAATTTAATATGTAAAAATCAATACAACTTGTTTGTCATTGCTTCCTTATCATAATTCAACAACCGGTATAACGCTTCCATAAAATAATAATCTCCGTACATGGATGATTCGTTGATCCCTGAATTGCGCGGCTTATCAACAGTTACTCCTTTAATGATTCCGTAGGAATCCGGATTGTCATTGAAATATTTTTTTATGAGTGCTTGAATAATTTCCTCTGCTCTTTCTTTCCAAAGATTTGCTTCTTCTCTTTCATTTTGGTCCGATAATAACTTTGACAAAAGAATCATCCCGGTAGCGGCAATAGAAGCTGCCGAAGTATCCAAAGGCTCTTCAACATTATTTTTAAAAAAGAAATCCCATCTCGGAAGGTGAGAATCATCATCGGTATTCCTCCAGAAAAAATCACTCAGTTTTTGAGAAGTTTCCAAATATTTTTTATTCTCCGTGTAACGGTACATGTTAGAGAATCCATAAAGCGCCCATGCCTGCCCGCGCGACCAGCAGGTATCTGGTCTGTAACCCTGATGCGTTGTCCGCTCAATAACTTTATAAGATTTCGTATCCCAGCGTACCATGTGAAAAACAGAATGGTCTTTCCGGATAAACTCTTTCTGAATATGATCAGCAGCTATCATTCCGGTATCAAATAGTTTTTTATCCTTCGATCGTTTGCCCGCCCAAATCATCAGCGGAATATTCATAATCGTGTCCACAATAGCTACTCCCTCATATCCCGGTTCACGCCAGGCCTGTATCAATCCTGTTTTCTCTTCAAACAAATCAAGCAGGTTGTATGAACTCTTCACAGCCATGTCCGCCAATTCATCATCGGGTTGAATACGATTTCCAAATACACAACTCGGACCGAAAATAAATCCCATGTCATGGGTTTTGTTGTCGCTGATCCGAACCTTCAGTTTTTTAGCCTGATTCAGTGCAGTTGTTTTATCAATGATTCCGCTTTGGTTATACATTGAATCCATCCATAAAAGACCTGTCCAGAAACCACCTGTCCAATGTCCATTCGCATTGGTCAGCCATTTTCCTTTCTCAGTAATGTGAGGAAATTTCCCCTTCAACTTCACGAAAAGAAACTCTACTTTTTTCAGGCCCCTTTCAAAAACATTCTTCAACGCTGATCCCGGTTCAACCATTCTTTACAACTATTTAAAATGTGGTGCACGCTTTTCAAAAAATGCTTTGACTCCCTCATCACAATCTTCCGTTTTAAAAACTTTGTCGCTCAATTCAAGATTGTATTCAATGGCATCATGCCGGTTCAACTCCATCGATCTCCGTACGCCCTGTTTGATAAAAGAAAGAGAATGTTTGGGTTGCTTTGCAATTTTTTCAGCAAGTTCTTTTGCGGAAGAAAGTGCGTGATGAGGTTCGGTAATGTGATTTATCAATCCGATTCTGAAAGCTTCTTGTGCTGAAATCATCTCGCCGGTGTACATCAGTTCCATCGCGTGCGAAATGCCTACAATCTCCGGAAGCCGGTAAAGCCCGCCACTTCCGGGAAAAACGCCCAATTTGACTTCCGGTAAACCCATCTTTAAATCCTCATCCATAAACCGGATATCACAAGCCAGCGCAATTTCGCATCCTCCTCCAAGAGCAACGCCATTAATTGCAGCTATTACAGGTTTTGAAAGATTTTCAATTTTCAGCAATGCCTCATTTTCCCTGCGAAGTTTTTTCTCAACCACATGATCTCTCACCGCTACAAATTCTTTGATGTCCGCTCCGGCACAAAATGCTTTTTCTCCAGCACCTGTAATGATCAGAACCCGGATTTCATCGTCATTTTCAATTTGGGTTGTCAGATCAATAAGCTGACCCGTCATTTGAAGATTTAGAATATTCAAAGGTGGATTATCCAAATACAACACTGCAATCCTTCCTGGTAATTTTTCAAGCCTGATCATTTTTTGCTTTTCTCGAATTTGAAACAATAACTTTTTCGTTCAGCATCTCTTCAATTTTTTCATTGCTGTACCCAAGATGTTTTAGTATTTCCACAGAATGTTCGCCGATAGCCGGTTGTGGCAATCTTTGCCCAGGCGCTTTCCCATCAAACCGCAACGGATGATTGACCAGGCGAATCTCTCCTGCATCGGGGTGGTCATATTTTACAATGATCCTATTCCACTCCACCTGAGGATCTTTCACCACATCTTCATAAGTATTCACAGGAGCAAACCAGATTTTGTTTTCGGTAAAAAACTTTTCCCATTCTTCAGTTGTCTTTGTTTCCATGATTTCACTAAAGATTAAATCAATCTCTTCCCTTTTGCTCATCTGATCTTTGGAAGTATAATGTGAAAGCGGTTCGGAATGCAGAATTTCCGAAAGTTTTTCAACCGGTGTATTCGATACAGTGAGGTATCCGTCTTTGGTTTTATAAACTCCATAAGGCGATTGATGGATCCGGCTTGCCAATCCGGTAGCACATCTGTCCCACATCTCACCTTTGTTTAAAAAATATCCCAAAGATTCACATTGAAGATCGAGAGCAGAATTCAAAAGGCTGCTGTCTATTTTACATCCTTTGCCGGTTCGTTCGCGGTTGAACAGGGCAGTGACAACGCCAAATGCTGCCAGCACAGCGCCGTGCTGATCAACCACTGCTGTACCCACAGGAACCGGAGGATCGTTTTTTCTTCCTGACAATGACATCAGCCCACTCAAAGATTGCAGCAACAAATCCTGTCCGGGATTATTGACATAAGGCCCGTCAGATCCAAAACCGGAACATGAACAATAAATCAATCGCGGATTTATTTCTTTCAATTTTTCGTATCCCAATCCCAAACGTTCCATCGCACCCGGCCTGTAATTTTCAACTACCACATCTGTTTCTTTGATCAGTTTGTATATAACCTCTCTTCCTTCATCCGAACGCAAATCGATGGCAAGGCTTCTCTGATTTCGATTGGCAAGAAGAAAAAAAACACTCACCCCATTTTTGTAAGTATCCATTCCCGACCAGAATCTTTCGTAAGCGCCTTCTCTCCTTTCAATTTTGATAACATCGGCTCCGTTATCTGCAAGCATCTGCACTGCCGACGGCCCCTGCATATAGTGCGTAAAACTCAACACTTTTACTCCTTCTAACATAATTTTCTGTTTCTCCTTTTCTAAACTATTCTTTTCGTTTTATTTTTTTATTCGTTCTTTTTTGGATTGTCAGCTCTTTTCCTTTCCATGGCATTTGCCCATTTGCTATTAGCCAGTTAGTGTGCAGTGGCGCACGCGAATCAACTTTGGGTACAATCACTATACGCAAAGCGCCCACTATCTTTCTTCTCAAATCTTAAATGGTTTAAATGGATCATAACTCTGGCCATCCATCCTGCAAAGGTTTTTCAACGTAATGATTAAAAATTACATGAAAGGCTAAGGTAAAAAATAAAGTCGGGTGATTTCGTTTATTTCTTTCTGAGTTCGGCTACCAGATCTTCCAATTCTTTGATTCGTTTTTCAAGAGTGGGCAGGTTGCGGCTCAGGCTTTGGCTGCGCAACGCGTGGGTATATTCAAAGGCAGGCGTTCCGGTTACAGCCATATTTTCCTGCTTGATAGATTTACTCACTCCGCTCTGGGCATTGATTTTAGCACCATCTGCAATCTGGATGTGTCCCACGATTCCGACCTGGCCGCCAATCATCACATTCTTCCCAACCTTGGTACTCCCGCTGATTCCGCTTTGGGCAGCAATGACCGTATTATTCCCGATTTCGACATTGTGCGCAATTTGAATCAAATTGTCCAGTTTGGCTCCGGCCCTGATTACAGTGGAACCAATGGTTGATCGGTCGATGGTGCAGTTAGAGCCAATCTCAACATTATCTTCAATTACCACATTTCCAATCTGAGGAATTTTTTTATAAGTGCCATCGGCCTGGGGCGCGTATCCGAATCCATCGCTGCCTATCACTGTGCCTGCATGGATAGACACATGGCTTCCGATAACGCAGTCATGTTGCACTTTGACTGCGGCAAATAAAATCGAATCATGATCAATCACCACATTGCTTCCTAAAAACACCTGCGGATAGATTTTCACATGATCTCTGATCACTACATTTTCACCGATATAAGAAAACGCTCCGATAAATACATTGTCACCAATCTTCGCCGTCGGGTGAATAAAAACAGGTTGCTGGATTCCCACCAGGTTTTGCCTCTTTATCTTTTCATATTCCGAAAGCAAGGATGCAAAAGCGGAATAGGCATCTTTCACTTTAATCAATGTGGCGCCGATCGGATGTTCAGGCTCGAGAGATTCATTGACAATAATGATGGAGGCCTGTGTAGAATACAGGTATTCTTCATATTTGGGATTTGAAAAAAAAGCAATCTGGCCTGCTGTTGCATTTTCCAATCTTCCAAAACTTCTGACTTTTACTTCGGGATCTCCTTCAATTCTACCCTGAATAAGAGCAGCTATCTGTTGAGCTGTAAACTCCATGCGATTGATTAAATAGTGTTTATCTTCTCAACATGTACGTTCATGTTAAGGTAACAAATGTAGAATTTTTTTGTTGTGCCAAATAAAGATTGATTAATCAGAGGATGATCCACTTTGCTGATGTCTTTTACTTCTCCATTTTTAAATAAAATATTGATGTGCTCCCCTGTTGGATTATAGGTCATGGATTTCGCTTCACCGGTAAAGGCAAGATAGTGTGCATCAGGTTCACTAACCATCAGATAACGCATGGCAAGATCTCTCTTCTCTTTTACCAGATCTTTCTCAACCGGCTGAGGGAAATACTGGACTTTCAAAAGATTGCGGTCCAAAATTCCTTTACTCAGGGTGGATAAAACTTTGTCGGGATGATGCGCCCACACTTTCAGAGAGTACATGATGTCCACATCATCCAGGTGGCAATAATCATCCAGTAATTCCTCAAACAGACGATGATCATTTTTTCCGGTCAGGAAATTATTGAGCACCGGAGAAGGTGATTCCGCCCCGATTTCACGGACTCTCTCAATGATTTTCACAAGCATTTTTTCAGCGCACATAACGGTTTTATGCAGATACACCTGCCAATACATAAACCGCCTGGAAACCAGGAATTTTTCAATGGAATGAATCCCCTTTTCTTCAACCATCAACTCTCCTTTGTGAACCGTAAGCATATTCAAAATACGATCATAGCCTATGACACCCTCGCTTACCCCGGTAAAAAAACTATCGCGGATCAGGTAATCCATTCTGTCCACATCCAACTGGCTGCTGACAAGCTGGTGCAAAAACTTTTTATCACATTGATTTGAAAAAACCCGAATAGCCCTTGACAATGCGCCGCCCAACTGCTCATTCATTTTACGCATAATCAACAGCGTTATATCCTCATGGCTTTTGTTCTTCACCAACACGCCTTCCAATGTATGAGAATACGGTCCGTGGCCTGCATCATGAAGTAAAATCGCCAGTTTGGCCGCCTGCTCTTCTTCAGGTGAAATATCTACACCTTTGCTTTTCAAAATATGCAGCGCATTGTTCATCAGATGATAGGCACCCAACGAATGATGCAATCGCGAATGAACCGCACCCGGATATACCAATTGCGCCAGCGCCATCTGATGTATCCTTCTCAACCTTTGATAATAAGGATGCTTCAAAACCTCCATGATAATCGGATCATCCACATTAATAAATCCATACACCGGATCATTAATTATCTTCCTGCCAGTCATATTTTTCGAATTATGTTAAATCATACCTGCCGGTGCGCAAAGGTAAAATGCAAGAACAGGAATATCTATATTTGTGTACATACGGAATAAATTTAACCCTTTACATTAAAAGATGGCAACAGCAAAGATTCTATGGGTGGATGATGAGATGGACAGCCTGAAATCACAGATTTTATTTCTTGAAAAAAAAGGATATGATGTAAAAAGCCTGAGCAACGGTTATGACGCGGTGGAATATGTAAAAGGGAATTTGGTGGATGTGGTCTTGCTTGATGAAAGTATGCCCGGACTATCCGGATTGGAAACATTACAAAAAATGAAGGCAGAAAACAGCAGCCTTCCGATTGTACTCATTACAAAAAATGAAACCGAAAACCTGATGGATGAAGCCATCGGATCACAAATCTCCGACTACCTTATCAAACCGGTGAATCCAAATCAGGTATTGCTTTCTCTCAAAAAAATTATTGATAATAAAAGATTGGTTGCCCAAAAAACCACCAGCAATTACCAACAGGAATTCCGCGATCTTTTTATGGCCCTCAACGACAATCCTGATTACCTCGGATGGATGGAGATTTACAAAAAACTGGTTTATTGGGAATTGGAAATGAAGAAGAGTGAAAGCCCCGAAATGCAGGAGGTATTTGAAACACAGAAAAAAGAAGCCAACAACGAGTTCTTCAAATTTATCAGCAAAAACTATTCTGACTGGGTTACTCATCCCACCGCTGAGTCGCCGGTGATGAGCCACACCCTGATGAAGTTTAAAGTATTCCCTCATCTGGAACCCGGGGTCCCGCTGTTTTTCATTCTCATCGATAATCTCAGGTTTGATCAGTGGAGATCCATTCAGCCTTTGTTTACCGAAAACTTCAGATTGATGGAAGAAGATACTTTTTATTCCCTGCTTCCAACGGCTACCCAATACAGCCGCAATGCAATTTTTTCCGGAATGTTGCCTCTGGAAATTGAAAAACGATTTCCGGCGGAGTGGAAAAATGACGACGAGGAAGGCGGAAAAAATCTGAATGAAGAATTCTTTCTGAAAGCTCAACTGAAAAGACTGGGTTTGGATCAAAAAAAATACAGCTATACAAAAGTTACCAACCATCAGGAAGCGCAGAAACTGGTGGACAATGTACACAACCTTCTTACAAACGATCTCAATGTCATTGTATATAATTTTGTAGATATGCTCAGCCATGCACGTACCGAAATGGAAGTGCTGAAAGAGCTGGCCGCTGATGAAGCCAGTTATCGCAGCCTCACCAAATCCTGGTTTGAACATTCACCGCTTCATCAGGCATTAAAAAAGATTGCCGGCAAAAAAATCAATCTCATTATTGCTACCGACCATGGAAGTGTGAGAGTGCACACACCACACAAAGTGATTGGCGACAAACAAACAACCAACAACCTCCGGTACAAACACGGGCGCAATCTGAATTATGATCCAAAAGAAGTTCTTGCATTCAGGGATCCGCGCCAGGCAGGCCTTCCGGTGCCAAATGTAAATTCATCGTACATCTTTGCCAAGATGGGCGGCTACTTGTGTTATCCCAACAATTATAATTATTTCGCCAATTATTACAGAGATACTTTTCAGCACGGTGGCGTGAGCCTGGAAGAAATGATTATACCCATTATACGCATGTCGTCAAAAGAATCGTAGTTTATTTTTTATTTTGTGTATCAAGATAACGCTGGATATACTTCCCAACCATATCAAATTCTATATTGACACGATCGTTCTCTTTGAGAAACTCAAAATTGGTATTCCGGAATGTGTATGGAATGATGGCTACGGAAAAGGTATCATCATGCACATCAAAAGCAGTGAGACTGGTTCCGTTTATGCAAACAGAACCTTTTTCAATAATGAGAGAGCGAAATCTTTTTTCAAATAAAAATGAAAACAAAAAACTTCCCCCGGCATCCTGAACCGAGGTACACAAGGCTGTGGTATCCACATGTCCCTGAACCAAATGCCCGTCAATCCTTCCATTGAATTTCAGCGTGCGTTCCAGGTTAATCCTGTCTCCTGTTTTCCATTTGGTTGCATTCGTTTTATTCAACGTTTCGTTTACTGCGGTAAACGTGAGGATGCCCTTTGAAATCTTTTCAACTGTCAGGCAAATTCCATTGCACGAAATACTGTCATCAATTTTAATTCCTTTCAACGTTGAAGAAATGGAAAAAGTAATATTTTTATCCGAAGGAATTCTGCCGGTAATAGTACCTAAATCTTCTATAATCCCTGTAAACATAGGAGAGGCGATTGCTTTAAACAAAAATAACCTACTAATTGTTACAGGCAATTAAATTATAGAAGTTGAAAACTTTCTTTCAGATTTTAAAATCCTAAATCACTTCAGGAAAAACGTCCGGGATTAAAAGCTCCGATGGGAATTTCCGGTTTTTCATTTTCAAGAAGAGAAGAAATTAATTTTCCGGTTCCTGCAGCGGAAGAAACACCCAGCATTGCATTGCCACCGGCCACAAATACATTTTGAAAACCATTCAGCGCTCCGATGTAAGGCAATCCGTCGGGAGAAACAGGCCGCAATCCCGTCCAGATTTTGTCTATGGTTGGGAATTCAATTTTCAATCCCGGATAGAATTTCTTTACAGATTCATAGATTCCATGCATCCGCTTAATCAGGATCCTGTCATTCAATCCGCTCAACTCCATTGTTCCGCCAATTCTCAGGGTATGTTTCCACGGCGTCATGGCACAACGGCCATCAACTAAAATGGCAGGATAATGAAGGTTCTTTTCCACATTTTCATAAGTGGTGCTGTATCCTTTTCCTCCCTGGATCATCAGCGGATGGCCCAGTTTGTGAGTGAGTTTTCCCAGCCAGCTACCGGCCGATAAAATCGTATAGTCACCCTGAAAATCACCGTGATCGGTATTTACCGTTTCCACACCCGAAGCAGATTTTTTGAATCCGGTAACGGTTGTATTTAATTGAAATCTTACCCCGGCTTTTTCCAGGTAGTTTTTCATAGCGTGCATAAATTTTCCAGGATGGATATGCGCATCATCGGTAAACAATACGCCGCCATAAATATCCAACTCCACATCCGGTTCATATTTCTGCAATTCTTCCCTGTTTAATATGACCGTATTCAAACCGTACTTCTTTCCACCTTCGGCCACCTTCAGCTCTTTTTCAAAAGCAGCTTTGGAATGGCACATCATCATACAGCCATTGGTTTCCATGTCAAATGTATCTCCGATATCAGCCCTGATTTCGTCCATCAGATGGCGGCTGAGTTTCAGCAAATCTTCCAGTGAAGGCGCGTTCTTCTCTACCGTTTTTTGATTGCTGCTTCTGTAAAATTTCCACGCCCATTTGAAAAAATCCATATCCAGCCGTGGCTTTATATAAAACGGGCTTTTGCTATTGAGCACATAACTCAATCCTTCGGCAACAATTCCGGGAGAAGCAAGCGGCACATAATGGCTTGGAGAAAGATATCCCATGTTGCCAAATGAACAATTATTTTCAATAGTGCCACTATCAATTATGGTTACCTGAAATCCTTTTTTATTCAAATAATAGGCGCTGGCCAATCCTAAAATTCCACCGCCAATGACAAGTACAGTTTTATCTTTCATCGAATTCATAATTAAATTTTATTCGAAATTATTTGATTTTTTACGAGATCTTCCAAACTTTCGCGGCGGCGAATCAATATCGGTTCACCATCTTTTACCAAAACTTCGGGCGGACGAAACCGGCTGTTGAAATTAGATGCCATTTCAAATCCGTAAGCGCCGGCATTTTTAAAAACAATCAGATCTCCTTCCCTGATCTCCGGAATGTCGCGGTCCCAGGCAAAGGTGTCAGTTTCGCAAATGTTCCCAACCACTGCATACTTTTTCAATTGCCCCTCAGGATTACTCAAATTGAGAATCTGATGGTAGGCACCATAAAACATAGGCCTGATCAAGTGATTGAATCCTGTATCCACACCGGCAAAAGTCACCGTTGAAGTTTCCTTTATTACATCTGTTGTTGCAATCAGGTATCCGGCAGCACTTACCAAAAATTTTCCCGGCTCAATCCATAATTGCAGCTTCTTACCAACTTTGGTTTGAATGTTGTCGATCGCCTTTTTGACCTCACCGGCAATCAGGTCAACGTCTGCTTCTGAATCGTCTTCTTTGAATGGCACCTTAAATCCGCCACCCAGATCCACGCACTCCAAATCGGGAAAATATTTAACTATATCCAGCAAATGATTGACTGCCTTCATATACAAATCTGCATCACTGATTCCGCTTCCTGTATGCACATGAAGAAGGGTAATGTGCATGTTGTATTTTTTTACAACCTTCAGTATTTTTTCAAACTGATCTATTGGAATACCGAATTTACTCTTGTCATGCCCGGTAGAGATCTGAAGGTTTCCTCCGGCCATAACGTTGGGGCGTACACGAATTCCGACAGGATAACTATTACCAAATCTCTTTCCGAATTTTTCCAATGCAGAAAGGCTGTCAATGTTAATATGTACTCCCAGCCTCTGTGCTTCTTCAATTTCAGAAAAAGGGATGCTGTTGGATGTATAAAGAATATGTTCAGGTATGATGCCTCCATACAAGGCAAGCCTCACTTCGTTGATCGAGCTGCAATCAACAGATGCTCCCAGGGAATGGATATAGCGGAGAATATTGATATTTGTCAGGGCTTTGCCTGCATAAAATATCCTGACCGGCAACTTTTGAAATGCGCGGGAAAGACGGTCGTACTGGCTTTTGATTTTATCTGCGTTATACACATAAACCGGTGTGCCATATTCTCCGGCAATGCTGATCAATAATTCTCTTGAAAGATCATCATTCATCAGCTATTCTGGATTTTTATCAGATGATTTCTCATCTTCATTTGTAACAGGATTATCTTGCGGATTTTTTTTCTCAACCTCTTCTTCTCTTAATTCATTTGGTGGTTCCTGGTCTTCTTCTTTTTCAGCAGGTACTTCATTGTGCAACTGCAGCCTGGTAGCTTCCTCAATTTCCTGGTTGAGCACTTCCTGGATCTTGGGCAATTCTTCCGACGAATTGATTCCGAAATAATCCATGAAGGATTTGGAAGTGGTATAAATCAGTGGTTTCCCCGGAGCCTCTTCTTTGCGTCCGGCTATCACGATGAGTTCTTTTTCCAATAATTTCTGTACGGCATAATCACAATTCACTCCCCTTATCAATTCAATTTCCGACTTGGTTACAGGTTGTTCATACGCAATGATGGAAAGGGTTTCCAATGCAGCCACAGAAAGTTTCTTGAGAAATTTATCGCCAAACATCTGAGAGATGGTAGAATGGTATTCCTTTTTGGTAAGGAACTGCCAGCCACCGCCGCTATGTATAATTTCAAATGGATAAAATGGCGAATTATATTTTTCCTGAATTGCATTTATGGCCTCTGCCACCTGTTCTGAAGAAGCCCTGTCTTCCATAAAAGCCAATGCCTTATTCAGGTATTCCTCAATTTCCGGTTCTGCAATCGGTTTGTCACTTGCAAAAATCAAGGCTTCAATATGGGGAAGTAGTGCAGATAATTCCATTTTATGTTTGGGGCTTATCCCTGCAATGCAGCAGCGCCGCTGACGATTTCGGTCAGCTCGGTAGTGATGGCTGCCTGCCTTGCTCTGTTATAACTTATTTTCAGTGTATGCAAAAGATCATCGGCATTTTCTGTGGCCTTATCCATAGCCGTCATTCGCGCACCATGTTCACTTGCATTGGCATCCAGTACAGCTTTGTACAACTGGGTATTCAGAATTTTGGGCATCAGTTCTTCAATAAGTTCTTCTTCTCCCGGTTCAAAAATAAAATCGGCTTTGGGATAGCCTTTTGGATTTTCGGTTTTTGGAACCGGCAAATAGGGCTCCACTTTGAATTGCTGCATGGCAGCATTTTTAAATTCACTGTAAATGATATCCACTTTGTCGAACCGGCCTTCAGAAAAACCCTTTCTGATAAAGGCAGAAATACCGGAAACATATTCAAAAGACAGATTTGAAAAAATGGCCCAGTAAGTATCTATCACATTGAAATTATGCTTTACAAAGAATTCATACCCTTTCTTTCCAAGGGGCATTATGGTAATATTCCCTTTTTTAAACTGGTCATTGTATTTTTCCTGAATTTCAAAACGGGCGAGTTTAATCAGATTGCTGTTGTATCCTCCGCAAAGCCCGCGGTCGCTGGTAATCACTATCAACAAAACTTTTTCTACCGGACGGCTTTTGGCAAGCGACATGCTTACATCTCCGTTAAAATTGCTGACGATATTTCCAAGTACCTCCTGCTGTTTTTGTGCATAGGGGCGCATGTGCTGAATGGCATCCTGGGCCCTTCGCAACTTGGCAGCGCTGACCATCTTCATGGCCTTGGTAATCTGCTGGGTATTCCTGACGCTTTGTATTCGGTTTCTGACTTCCTTTAAAGTACCGGGCATTTCTTAATGATTTTCGGGCTGCAAAGGTAGGGTAAGAATGATGAATTATGAATTTAGAATTTAGAATTATGATTGCGAAAAGGAGTTGTTTTATTTAAAAAATACTGACCGGGTATTTAACGTACATCAAGTGGCCAACGGGTCAACAAAAAAGCCCCTCAAAAGGAGCTTAATAATCTGGCGGCCATTCGGACTTAGAATTTTAAATATTTTTTCTTGGAGTGAAAGAGATTTTTTCCCGAGGATATTGAAGTAAATAGTTCCTTTACTCAATTACATTTGCAAATGTCAACTGAAATACACAGAATTTAACGCCGCAAAAGTTATAGAAATACCTGTATAGGACATTTATTACGATAAAAAACTCCTTAATATTCTTGCTCCATGTGAGATTCTTCCCTTGGCAAATAACCAAATTCCTTTCTGAATGCAGTTGAAAAATTACTGAGATTGTGATATCCGAGCATGTTGCCAACTTCGGTTACCGTATAAAGGTTTGACTGAAGAAGTTCCCGTGCCTTCATCATTCTGTTTTTCTGAAAATATTCAAACAATCCCATACCAAATGCCTTTTTAAAAGACTGTTTTAATTTGCTGCCACTCATCAATGCAAGCCTCGATAAATATTCAATTGTAGGAAATTGTTCCCTGTAATTCTTTATAAGATACTGCTGCACATTCAGGATTTGTTGCACGTCTTTCGAAGAAACCGGAAGCACATTGGCATCCAGTCCATTTTGAAAAATATTTTCCAGAAAATAATCCAGAAGTTGCAGCACCCTTGCACTTAAATAAACATCAGGAACCGGAGATACAATTTTGGGTGAAAAAATCTCAACCAGGAGCCTTCTGGATTTTATACTGATAAATGTCTGGAAGACGTCTTTTTTCCTGAGCATATTCAGATCGAGCCTTGAAGAAACTACAAGATTTTTTTTCAGCCATGCTTCAGATATCTGAATTGTCAATCCTCTTACAATAGTATCTCTGGTTAATTTCAACTCTTGCCCGGTATGGCTGTTTGTCATCAACAAAGAACTGTAATCGGAATCCACATTTTCCAAAACCACCCTGTCATTGATTTTATAATCCAGTCTTCGGCAATTCGAGTATTGATAATAATAAAGGATCAAATAAAATTCAGGCGAGGGTAATCGCTCAAAAACAAAATTTGAATTCAGCCGGTAATTCACCATCCTGAAAGTGAGTCCGTCTTCAATTTTCAATACACGCGCGTAGCCTGTTGCAAAAGACTCGGGATACACGATAGTATTCTTTTCCGGATGAGTCTTCAGATGTTTTGAAAAATCTCTTATCCATTCTTCCAGTTCCGGATTGTCGGAAACATAGTTGATGAATTCTTTTTTCTTTCTAAACGGCATTGTCAGATAGTCGTCACTGTAAAAAAATCAACTTTTGATCAAAGGCGTCATTCAACCGTCAGGAAACTTCTTTTTCCTTTTTTCTTTTCATTTGGTTTATCAGGGAATCGAGGGCTATTTCAAAACTTCCTTCAAAAGATTTGGAAGATTGTTTTACGAAAAAATTGTGTCTGGGAACCGCCACCTGTATTTCCACCACTTTGTCTTTGATATTGTGTACCACATTGTCAAGTTTGAGAAATACATCAACCTTGACAATACGATCATGAAACTGGTTCAGCTTTTCCGCTTTTTTTTCAATGAATTCAATCAATTTTGAATCGGCAACAAACCGTTGTGTTTGAATGTTTACGTTCATGAACATCCATTTTAAAGGTGAACAATCAATTTAAAAAAGAACTAAGCAGATTTTTTACAAATCTGAAATGAAGTTACTTGTTCAAAAGGAAATTTCAAAAGGAATACTTTAAATAAACCTTAATTAAGATTTCGGGTGGGCCTGTTTATAAATTTCCTTCAGCCTGCTGATGCTGGTATGGGTATAAACCTGGGTGGCTGCAAGGCTTGAATGGCCCAATAACTCTTTGATTGCATTGATGGCAGCGCCATGATTGCTGAGATGGGTGGCGAATGTATGCCGCAAAACATGCGGGCTTTTTTTTCTGATAGTAGTAACTTCAGAAAGGGTAGTTTTAACAATTTTGTACACCGAAGCGGGAGACAGGGGTTTGCCGTTTTTGCCGGTAAATAAACGGGGGTTTACAATCCCGGTTTCCTTTTTTACGACTGATAAATAATCCTCCAGCAAAGTCAGAATTTCCTTTTTTACCGGTACGATTCTCTCCTTATTCCCTTTTCCAAGTACCTTGATGTTTGCACCTGCGAGGTCAATATCCGATTCTCTCAATCCGGTCAGTTCGCTCACGCGAAGACCTGTTACATATAATAATAAAATGATTAAATACCAGGTATCTCCTTTGAATTCTTTCGGGAAAAACGACCTCTCCTGTAATCTTTGCATTTGTCTCTCTTCAACAAAAGACGGAAGCGATTTTTTAGTCCTTAGTGTGGTCAGGGAGAGCGCAGGATCTGAATTGACATAATTCATCCGCAACAAAAATTTGTAGAATGACCGGATGGCCGACATTTTCCGGTTGATGGATCTCGATTCCATGTTCCTTGCCTTGAGTGAGGCCAGCCAGGATTTCATCAGCGGAAGCCTAATATCAGGCAATCCTGCGTCAGGATATTGTTGTTCAATAAAATCCCTGAAATCCGTCAGGTCATTCTGATAGCTTTTAATCGTGTTGGGAGAATACCGTTTCTGCGAGGACAGATGTTGGAGAAACTCGTATATGCAATCATTGAGGGGCATAATAAAACCGGTAGCAGTAAAGATATGCTATCGGTTCAAAATATAATGAGGGAAAACAGATTATAACTCTATTTTTCCGCTTGCTATCTGTTGTCTGTATTTGGCTTTCAAAACTTCATCCCTGCGACGAACTGATGGTTTGGTAAAAGCCTGGCGATTGCGAAGCTGAAGTAGAATACGGCTTCTTTCAAATTTCTTTTTGTACTTTTTTAAAGCCTTATCAATGTTTTCGCAATCTTTAGAGTCGATAATCAGCATAAATATTCTTTTCCTTTAATTTTTTGGGAGGGCAAAGATAGGCCAATTTGTATTAACAGACACAATTTTAAGGCCTGTTTTTTCTTTTTTTTAAATCAATCGCTTTTTTTCGGCTGGAAAAATGGGGGATTTTGAGATTTAATTAAACAGCCAACCCGGGAAAAATAAAGAAAATTTCATAAAAAGGTAATCTGAACTCAAACATTCCGGAAATTCAAATTCTTTTGCCTCAACTGCAAAAAAAATTAAAAGACTTTTACAATCGGCAACTCTATGCCGGATAATATTTTGTACTTTAGTTTAAAATGAAAGCATGCCGATTCCTCCCTGGCAGACCGGAACCGTTAAAAAAATTATAGAGGAAACTCACAATACACGCAGGTTTTTTATTCAATTTGATGATATTGAATGTTTTCATTTCCGTGCAGGCCAGTTCATAACTCTCGATCTTCCCATCGGCGACACTCCTTCAAAAAGATGGAGAAGTTATTCTATCGCCAGCGCACCCACCGGTACAAATGTCATTGAGTTATTGATTGTTCTTCTGGAAGGAGGCGCAGGAAGTACCTATATTTTTAATGAAATAAAAGAAGGTTCCCAATTCATCATTCGCGGGCCATTGGGTTTATTTACGCTGCCGGAAATGATAGACAAAGATTTATACCTGATTTGTACAGGAACGGGTGTGGCTCCTTTCAGAAGCATGCTCTTCGATATGCTGAATCATCATAAGCCTCATCAGGAAATTTTTCTGATTTACGGTTGCCGGACAAAAAAAGACCTCCTGTATTATGAAGAACTCAAATCGCTGGAAACCAAATTGACGGGTTTCAGTTACATGCCTACGCTGAGCCGTGAAAAATGGGAAGGAAGAACCGGTTATGTGCATTCCATCTATCAGGAAATCATTGAGTCAAAAAAGAGCCAATGCTCTTCCGGTCAACCGCCATCTCCTGCAACTTTTTACCTCTGCGGCTGGAAATTCATGATAATAGATGCCCGCCAAAAAATTTTGGAACTCGGATTTGATAAAAAAGACATCCGGCTCGAATTATACGGGTAATCAGCAGAAAGGACAACTCCTTATCGAATTGCTTTCAATACTTCAGGTACCACCTCATCCAGATGAATCCTTCGCTGTGTCATGGTATCTCTGTCGCGGATGGTGACTGTCTGATCTTCTTTTGTCTGGTGATCCACAGTTACACAAAATGGGGTTCCGATGGCATCCATTCTCCGGTAACGCTTTCCGATACTGTCTTTCTCTTCGTAAAAAGCATAAAAATCCTGGTGGCATTTCTTCACAAGGTCTCTTGCTATTTCAGGCAAGCCGTCTTTTTTGACCAAAGGCAAAACTGCCAGCTTGTACGGAGCAATTTTTGGGGGAATTTTGAGTACCACCCTGCCATCATCGGAGCCGTCTTCTCTTTTCCATTTCTCCTCTGTGAAGGACAGTGAAATGATTGCCAACACCAAACGGTCAAGCCCCACCGAAGTTTCAATCACATAAGGAATGTAATTTCCGTAAGGTTTTCCATCCGGACCAGATTCGTTGTCGAAATATTGAATCTTCTTTTTACTGTATGTCTGATGTTGTTTCAGATCGTAGTCAGTCCTGGAATGGATACCTTCCAGTTCTTTAAATCCAAAGGGGAATTCAAATTCAATGTCCACCGCTGCATTGGCATAGTGAGCCAATTTGGTATGATTGTGAAACCGCAACTTTTCTGCTGGTATTCCCAATGCCTTATGCCATTCCAGTCTTTCGTGTTTCCAACGTTCATACCATTCCAATTCTGTTCCGGGCCTTACAAAAAATTCCATTTCCATCTGTTCAAATTCACGCATTCTGAAAATAAATTGCCTTGCAACAATTTCATTTCGGAAAGCTTTTCCGGTTTGGGCAATTCCAAAAGGGATTTTCAATCTTCCGGTTTTCTGCACATTCAGAAAGTCAACAAAAATTCCCTGTGCTGTCTCAGGCCTCAGATAAATTTTATCGGCTTCGCCGGAAACACTTCCCAACTGTGTATCGAACATCAGATTAAACTGTCTGATATCTGTCCAATGGGCGGTGCCGCTTACAGAACATTTGATATTGTTGTCGAGAATCAATTGTTTTAAACCTGCAAAATCATCCTTGGCAATCAGACCGTCCATCACCTTGAGTAATTCTTCAGATTCTTCTTTCTTTCCCTCAGATGCAAGTTTATCGGCATGCGCTTCAATCAACTGATCCACGCGATATCTTTTTTTACTGTCTTTGTTGTCGATCATCGGATCCGAAAAATTATCCACATGCCCACTCGCCTTCCAGGTGAGTGGATGCATAAAAATGGCAGCATCAATCCCCACAATATCTTCATGCATCTGCGTCATACTTTTCCACCACAAATCGCGGATATTTTTTTTCAGTTGGGCGCCATTTTGCCCGTAATCATACACGGCACTCAATCCGTCATAAATTTCACTGGAAGGAAACAGGTATCCATATTCCTTGCAATGTGAAATGATATCTGAAAAGTTATTTTCGTTTGCCATAAGGCTGCAAATATAAGAGCAGATCATATTTCAATGGTGAAACATAATCCTCCCTGACGTAATTTTGAAGCAATGAAGACTTTTGCTAACAGAATGATCAGTTTCAACGATCAGTTGCATTTTCCGGGAAAGCTGCCAAGAGGTGTAAAAGTGATGAATCCATTTACTGACAAAACCGCCAAAAAAATTTCATCTGCGTTTTACAAGAAATATTATAACGACAACAACCCCCGGTTTTTAATTCTGGGGATTAACCCGGGAAGATTTGGAGCCGGATTGACCGGTGTACCATTTACGGATACCAAACGGCTGGAAGGTGTCTGTGGAATTCCATTTCCCGGAACAAAAACACATGAGCCGTCCTCGGCCTTTGTTTACGAAGTTGTAGATGCCATGGGTGGCCCTGAAAGGTTTTACGGAAATTTCTTTATTCAATCCGTCTGCCCACTCGGGTTCACCATCCGAAATGCGAAAGGAAGGGATGTCAATTACAATTATTACGACGACAAAAAACTTACAAAATCAGTCATGTCTTTTGTACTTGACAATATCCGGAAACAATTTGAACTGGGCATTTATGAAGACATCATTTTTTGCTTTGGTACAGGTAAAAACCTCCGGTTCATTAATCAGTTAAATGAGAAGCATCACTTTTTTAAAGAGATCATTCCATTGGAACATCCACGTTTCATAATGCAATACAAATCGAAATCCAAACAACTTTACATAGATAAATATCTCAACGCCTTTAATGATGTGATGAAAAGAAAAGATTTAATCTGAGCCGTGTTTACTCAAAATCTTTTAATTGCCTGTCGAGCTTTGAAAGCGCTTCAAGTACTTCTTCACTCTGAAACCTGGTGGTGGTTGCCTGCGGCTGTGTAGCATACCAAATCAAAACCATGGAAATGTAATCCTGCATATCCTTTCCTGCAAATTTACCCCTGAACTCAAGAATTTTTTCATTGATAACTTTCAGGGTTTTTCTCACCGTTTCTTCATCAGACGAAGAAATCTTGATTCGATAATTCCGGTCACCTATGACAATATTTAACGGGATCAATGAGTCGGCCATAAACTAAGTCTTTAAAAGAGAAATACATTTATCAACTGTACGGAGATATTCATTAAGCGATTTCTGAAATTCTTTTTTGTCATCATCACCCAAAGGAGCATTTGAAGCTTTCAAAATAAAAATTTGCTCTTTCATTTGACGGATTTCTTCTTCGAGGGACGATTGTTTTTCTTTCAGCAGCAGATTTTCCCGGCTGGTTTTCTGAAGTTCATTTTCCAGCATGCTGTAATCAGCAGTCAGCTTTTGAATCCTCGATGAGATTCCTGCAATGCGTGTTAAGACTTCATCAAGCATGGGTTCTTATTTCGGCATTTACCTGTTTACTTAAAGCCCTGATTGCTTTTTGCATCATCGTGTCCGTCTCTTCATCGGTTAGTGTTTTTTGTTCATCTGCAAAAGACAAGCTCAGTGCTATCGACTTTTTATTTGCCCCCAATTTATCACTTTCGTAGAGATCAAACATCCGGATACCTGTCAATTTTTTCAATCCGGAATCATGAATGGTCTTTTCAATCTCCCCGAAAGAAATTTCTTTGTCAATAATCATGGCAATGTCTCTTGTTACAGAGGGGAACTTGCTTACCGGCTTGTATTTCACAATTTGGGACAGCGCAACCTCTTTCAACAAATCGATATTCAAATCGAGAGAGAAAACCGGTTGCCGAATTCCGGATATTTCCAGCTTGTTTTTTGAAACTTCAAAAGCCTTTCCGATTTCTTCTTTTTCAAACAAAAACGCGATACTTCCATTCGCATCTGTTTTGGTTTCGCAATTTATCCCGGCAAGAGCAAAAATGGATTGTGCGATTCCCTTCATGAAATAAATATCCACAGCTTTTTCCGCACCTCTCCAGCTTTTCTTTTGATAATCACCGGTACAATAAAGTGACAAATGATTCTTTTCGTAATATTTATCATCTGCAGCAGAATAGGTTTTTCCAAATTCAAAAAACAAGAGGTCTTTATTCTGCCTGTTCAGGTTGTATGCAATGCTTTCCAATCCTTCGGGAAGCATGTGTGTACGCAGGATGGTAAGGTCTTCGCTGAGGCTGTTCATGATCCGTACCGGCACATCATCCGGTTCTGTATTCCTGTCGCTGGTAATACTGTTTGTAAAAATTTCCCGGAATCCATTTCCGGTCAGCCAGGAAGCTAATTTTTCATAAAAATTAAATTCTACACTCCGGTCGTTGCTTCCCGGAACCATTGTCACAGCTTTGGGAATCTCAATATTATCGAGCCCGTCAATACGCAATATTTCTTCGACAACATCGGCGGGTAAACTGATGTCAGGATTGCTTGCAGGAGCTACAACGGTAATACTTTTCTCATTTTTATTTTTTATTACAAATCCGAGGCTGCTTAAAATCCCCACAACAGATTCAGCCCGGAATTCCTTTCCGCTCAGCTTTTTTAAATACCCAAAAGAAAGATCAATGACTCTGTCTTCCGGCTTGTGAAAAACATCCACGATTTCTGATGCGATTTTCCCTTTGCCCAAATCAGAAATAAGATTTGCAGCATATTTCAGCACTTCCACCGATTTGCCAACATCCACGCCCTTTTCAAACCGGGAAGCGGCATCCGTCCTCAAATCGTGCCTGATCATGGTTTTACGGATATTCACCGGATTGAATACAGCGCTTTCAATGAAAATATTTTTTGATGATGCCGTCACTCCTGTTTCAATTCCTCCAAAAACACCGGCAATACACATCGGCGTATTATTCCCGTCACAAATGAGTATATCTTCTGCACTCAATTTTCTTTGTTTCTCATCAAGGGTTGTAAACGGCGTACCTTCTTTAAGGGTCTCCACGATAATCCGGTTTTTACCGATCTTATCTGCATCAAAAGCATGTAAAGGCTGGCCGGTTGTATGGAGAATAAAATTTGTGATGTCCACCACATTGTTAATGGGTTTCATCCCCAGTGATTTCAATCTGTTTTGAAGCCATTCGGGAGAATCTGTAATGGTTACCCCACTCACAACAACACCGGCATACCGGGAACAGAGTTGTGGATTTTTGATTTCCACGTCGATTTTGAAAGAATGTTCCTGTACCGAAAACGGGGCGCCGAGCGGAGAATTGATATTTGCTTTATGGCCGGTATGGTGGCTGAGCCAGGCACAAATATCCTTGGCAACACCCAAATGACTTTGGTCATCCATCCTGTTAGGGGTAAGCCCGATTTCAAATGTGTGATCTTTCTGAATATTAAATAATTGCTGAACGGGAGTGCCGGGAACTGCATTTGCATCAAGCACAACAATACCCTCATGTGCCGGGCCCAGTCCGACTTCATCTTCCGAACAAATCATTCCATTGCTTTCCTCTCCCCTGATTTTTGATTTCTTAATAGTGAATGGTTCATCTTTAAAAGGAAAAATTTTTACTCCCGGCCGAGCCAGGATTACTTTCTGGCCTGCAGCCACATTGGGCGCACCACACACTACCTGAAGGATTTCTTTGCCGGTATTGACCGTGGTCAGCCTGAGCCTGTCGGCATTCGGATGTTTTATGCAGGTGAGCACTTCGCCGACAATCAACCCTTCGAGGCCGCCGGGAACCGATTCATACACTTCCAATGCTTCCACCTCCAAGCCGACAGAAGTGAAGATTGCCGATAATTTTTCAACAGAATTGACATAGCGTGCAAATACTTCTTCTTTGGGAAGATATTCCTTCAGCCAATTGTAACTAATCTTCATTTAAATATTGTGTCTTTTACTTTCAAAAAAGAGATGATACAATTCCAAAGCCGCAAAATTAATTGTTCTGCATCAAAGGATTTATCAGTAACAGATGGAAATGCCAAAGTTAAAAATTCAGAAAAAAATTGGTGAAGCTGATCCATTTATCAATCAATAAAAGAAGAAAAACCACCTTTTTTGAATTCAGTTTTCAGGAAAATTGGTATTTTTTCTTTGATAAATTTAGTTTGCTTTCCGTGAAAATCATGCCAGCAAAAGGTTTCATCGGAATATGAGAAAAAATATTTCTGCTGCCGGAAAAAATCGCTTTTATATTATGAAATTAAAACAGATGTCGTTGATTTTTTTCGTAAAAAGTTTCTTCACACAGAAGTGTGCAAAACCATTAGACAAGTTCTTATTAATTTTTTAAATTGTGGATAACGGGAGCAGTAATGTGAATTGCGCACTATTGAATATGTGCATGGGAATGTGAATCAGTATGGAACAAATATTAAGAACAAATTGATTGGTTTGAAAGCAAAATGTCCTTTACCTTAGCCCTCCCCCTAAAGAAAATGAGTAAAAACGATTTCAAATTTTTTTGTATAAAAGCCGCTTTGAGTAACTAACAATGGATCTTACCAACCTAAATAAAGACCGAAAGGCAAGGCGTAAAACAACGCCTGAATTGGGAAACATGATTTTTGGCAAAGTCCAGCCTCAGGCCCGTGAACTTGAGGAAGCGGTACTGGGTGCCATCATGCTCGAAAAAAATGCTGTTGACACAGCCTTTGAACATTTGAAACCCGAATGTTTTTATCTGGAAACCCATCAAAAAATCTTTGCAGCAATGCAAAGCCTCCAGCAAAAAAACCTTCCCATCGACCTGCTCACAGTTGTCGAAGAATTGAGGTCAAGAGGAGAATTGGAAATGGTGGGCGGAGCTTATTATATCACCAAACTTACCAATGCAGTCGTATCATCGGCTCACCTTGAAATCCATGCGCGGATTATTCTCCAGAAATTTATTCAACGGGAATTGATACGCATCAGCAATGAAATTATCGGGGATGCTTATGAAGATGGAACTGATGTTTTCGATTTGCTGGATCAGGCCGAAACAAAACTTTTTGAAATCGGAAACAATTACCTGAGAAGTGAAACTGAAAATATCAGTAATGTTTTGGTGGAAACTGTGAAACGCATTGACGAATTACGCGATCATCAGGAAGAAATAACCGGGATCCCCTCGGGATTTCCCATGCTTGATTACGTAACTTACGGATGGCAGCCCGGCGATTTAATTATTCTGGCGGCCCGTCCCTCTGTCGGGAAAACCGCTTTTGCGCTTAACCTCGCACGCAATGCAGCCCTGCATCCCCAAAAACCCACATCGGTGGCTATCTTCTCTTTGGAAATGAGTTCAAGTCAATTGGTTCAGAGGATCCTGAGTGCACAAAGTGAGGTTCAGCTTGAAAAAATTGCACGCGGTACTTTGCAGGATTACGAAATGAACCAGCTTCATGCCAAAGGGATCAATGTACTGAGCAAGGCTCCAATACAAATTGATGATACACCCGCCCTGAATATTTTTGAACTCAGAGCCAAATGCCGGCGGCTAAAAAACAAATATGATATCGGACTCATCATCATCGATTATCTGCAATTGATGAGTGGCGCAGGTGAAAACAGAAATTCAAACCGCGAACAGGAAATCAGCCGCATTTCCCGCGACCTTAAAGGATTGGCAAAAGATCTGCAGGTTCCCATTATCGCGCTCAGCCAGTTGAGCCGTGAAGTTGAAAAAAGAAAAGACAAAAACTTCACTCCACAATTGAGCGACCTCCGTGAATCGGGAGCCATCGAGCAGGATGCAGACATCGTCATGTTCCTTTACAGGCCCGAATACAACGACATCAAACAGGATCCTGAAGGCAACTCCACAGAAGGAAGGGCATTTTTGAAAATTGCCAAACACAGAAACGGACGGCTCGAAACATTGGAATTCTCATCCATACTTAACATCCAGAAATTTGAACCTTTTGTGGATTCTTCAAGCAAATTGTTTATTCAAAAGAGCAGCCGAATGAACGAAGGATTTTTTGAAGAAGACGATCAGCCATTTTAGCAAATTAAATTACGCATAGGCAATAAAGTAAAACCAGGTACGTTTTAAAACAAAATCAAACCCGTTTTAAATCACTTACCCTATGATCGTTAAAGAGATTGTGTTTGAAATGCTTATCGCCATTCACATTGTTCTTCTCATTCAGGCCAAAAGCCACAAGTGGAAATCCTAAATACTGCTTTTAAAAAATTAAAAAATCAGAACCGATAAAACTCCTCTCTGATTTTTTAATTTTTTTTTCAATTCTCAGAACCCTGCTCCGACGCGGATTAACAAATCATTCGTTGCATAAGAATAACTTTGCCGTGCGATGGCAAAAAAATCCTACAAAAATTCACTCTTATATAAAGTTTCAGCAAACGGTTTAAAAAAACCATCCTATCTCTTTGGTACCATGCATATGATTTGTGCCCGGGATTTTTATATCCCGGCAAAAGTAATTTCAGCGCTTTCCAAATGTTCAACATATTATATGGAGGTTGATTTGGGAAGTGAAGATGAAACACAAACCATGGAATTGGCATCTTCCGAAAACCGCGATTGGACTGGTGATCTCACAGAAAACGAGAAAGAATCCCTCCGGGGAATTGTGGTACAACGCCTCGGTATCCCAGGTGACAGGATTGATGAAATCCCTCCCATGGCTTTGATCAATCAAATGACATTGAATGCTATGGATTGTGAGGAAATAAAAGTGGCTGAAATCGAACTTTTAAAAGTTGCCAGAGAAAAAGGATTAAAGTCAGCAGGCATTGAAACTGCAATGCAGCAAATGAAAATTGCCCGCAAAGTATTTAATGGAAAAGAATTGCTCACACAGTTGAAAACTGATGGGGTGAACTATAAAGATCTTTTTAAAAAAATCATTTTGGCCTACCGCCATGAAAAATTGGAAGAATTGGCAGCACTGGTAACTGACAAAAAGTTCATGAGCAGAAGGGCATTCAGCATTCTGGTGACAAACAGAAACAAGAGATGGGCAAAAGAAATCCCATCGCTGATTTCTTCACACAGTTGTTTTATTGCAGTTGGCGCGGGCCATTTGCCGGGAGAAACAGGGATCATCAAAGCCCTTTCAGACCAGGGCTTCAAAGTTAATCCGGTGTACAGGTAACAGTTCTCTATTTTTCATTTTTTCAATATTTGAATGGGAAAACTAATGAACCGGAACTTCTCCTGGAGTGAGATCATAAATATTGAATTCAACATTTAAGGATTGGCGTAAAACACAATTTTATTTTTAACTATAAATGAGAATGATTTTTAAGAAAGTACAAAAAATTCCGACCAGGCGAAATCTTAAAAGCACTCTCCTTTATATTTGCAGCGCTTTTTAAGCAGGATATGCGAGATAATTTTCGCTGAACAAATTATATTACTACATGTCTGATTTTTCCCGCCGGCGCAAATTAATCCTGTTACGTGATCAGGTAAACCGGCCTCTCAAATTAAATCCGTTTGTTTTTACTAAATCATTTTTTGTCTGGACCTTACTCGGAATACTTGGTGGAATTGTGGCAGGGATTTACTGGATAATAATTGACCACCTGATGCGATTTGTAAAAAATTTTTCTGCAGGTTGGGAAGTAATTACCATCATGGGCGGTGCCGGATTAATTCTCGGATTGATCATCTATTTTAAAGGGGATCCGGGGAAATTAGATGTGGTCTTAAACAATATTCGATTCAAAGGCGGCGAATTGGATACCAAACACAATGGATCCATGATAGTCACCTCTGTCATTGGTATCAGCGCAGGAAGCAGCGCAGGACCTGAATCACCGATGGTTCAGGTGATCGGGTCGCTGGGATCGTGGTTATCCAAAAAACTGAAGTATAAAAGAGAAGACCACCGATCTATGACCGTTGCAGGAATGGCAAGCGGGTTCACGGCCATGTTTGGAGTTCCCCTGGCGGGAAGCCTGTTTGCTCTTGAAGTCATTCACCATAAACATGTGGTTCAATATTACGCAGCCCTGATTCCTGCTTTTGTTTCAAGCGGAACGACCTTCATCATTTTTCAGTTAATAACTAAAATGGGGTTGGCTCCGGTATGGCAACTTCCGTTTCCAAAAGCGCCACACCAAATATTCGATTTCTTTTGGGCAATGCTTTACGGAGCAGTCGGAGCCATTTTGGGTTGGGGTATCATCTGGACATTCCGCATTTTGAAAAAATTTTTCAAGAAAGCAAATCTGCCGTTTTACATTCAGACCTGTCTCAGCGGAATCATTTTAGGAATCCTTGCCTGGAAATTTCCGGTCACCCGATTCTTTTCCCATTATGAACTCATTGATCTTTTGCATGGCAATTGGGCTTTGGGACTTTTGGTGGCCATCATGTTTGTAAAAATCTTCAGTATGGCGCTGACGGTTACCTCGGGCTGGAGAGGTGGATTTATTATTCCGCTCCTGTTTATCGGCGCCGCACTGGGCATGATAATTTTCAATGTTTTTCCCAATCAGAATCTGGGTCTCGCAGTGGTTTGTTGCATGGCAGCCGTGAATTCATGTGTGACCTCAACGCCAATCAGTACCGTTATTCTGGTAGGCGCTCTTACCGGTTACGATTTCTTCATTCCGATTCTGTTTGCCAGCCTCACAGGGTTTTTCCTCGCACCCAAATCACCTTTGATTGCGGCTCAACTGGGCAAAGAAAAATAAATTCCATGCGAAGAAGATTCTTTTTTTCATCAGTCAAAATGCTTCACTGATTCTGGATCTTTTTGAGAGCAATGCGAATAATAGAAAAATGAGAACAGTTATTCCGCTTAAAATCTGAAGGATCAGATTTATCTCATTCGAGAAGTTACCGATCACCTGAGTAATCACACCGGTACCAATTTGATCGGCAGCCATCAGAAAACCTGAAACCATTACGGCATATACGGGAAATTCAATGGTGCCCCATCCAATGCTTCCGGGAAAAATACTCCCCATAAAAAATCCAATACAAAACATCAGGGTCAAAAGAAACCCCGCTCCACTTATCTGAGGCAGAAGAAAAACCGAAATACCAACGATCAGAGGTGATATCAGAAAAAATTTCGACAGATTAAACCTCTTTGCAAAAGCTCCAAACAGCAATCTGTTGATCGCCACGGCTCCCCAAAAAAGAGAAAGCCCGAGCGTCGAATCTCCGCTATTCAGTCCTTTATTTTTAAGAAGAATGGTTCCAAATCCACCAAACGTTCCTTCAATAAAACCGTACAGAATAATTGCGATAAAAAATATCGATAATTTGCCCGGGATCCTTATCTTTTCCGGCAGTTCAAAGGATTGATCTTTTTCGAAATGCAAAAATAAAAATGCAGCAAATGCCAATATCATCATAACAAATACTATTCCCGGCACATACATCCAGTTTTTGTTTTTTCCGGCCAGCGCAAGCATTAACGGAGCTGTGGAAGTGCCCACCCCGATTAAAAAATTCAGAATCAGAATAGCAGAGGATTCGCTTTTCGGAAATAAATCCGCGGCCACCGGATTCAGAGTGGTTACCGACAATCCGAAACCCAATCCTACACAAGCCACCAAAGCAAGCAACACAGGAAACAGATTAAAATTACCTCCTAAAAAAAATTGTAATAACCACAAAATACCCGTTGAGAAAATCATGAGCAGATTTCCTACGATCAAAACTTTTTTAGGTCCGTATTTGTTCACCAGAAAAGGCGCAATCAGGCAGGACAGTATAATAAAACCTGTTTGTGGTATAAACAGATTTCCAAACCGGGATTGGGTCAAACCAAAAATCTCACGGTCTGTAAAAACCACCCCCAATGCGGGAAAAACAACAAAGTTGATCCCGGTGAGAAAAGCCAGCAGATAAACAACAATAACTTTAAACTTCCGTGAGTTCATTATTTCAAAACCTTATTTTTAAGGTGCATGCCAACCCGCAAAGCCATGGCTATAATTGTCAAAGCAGGGTTTACGGCACCACTCGAAACAAAGAAACCTCCATCCACGATGTACAAATTTTCAAGATCGTGTGCTTTGCAAAATGTATCAACTACTGATTTAGTTGAATCAGTCCCCATCCTGGTGGTTCCGTTTTGATGCGCCGGAGAAGCCAACCCGATTCCCTTGCTGAAATAATAACCTTTGAAAAAGAAAGACTGGAACTTTCCGGATGCTTTTAATGCTTTCACCAACTCCTCCTTCAACAGCTCGTGCCCCCTTTCATTATTGGGCGTGTATGAAAGTTTCATTTTCCCGTTTTCAACTGTCACGCGGTTATCCGGATCAGGCAAATCTTCGGAGGTAAGCCAAAAATCAACTGCATGTTTCGCCATGATTTCGAAAGTAAAACCCGGTGCAGGAACAGGAGAATCTGCTGAAATCTGGTGTTCATCCGACTTTCCCAACATCTGAATATGGCCCAGAGGAAATTCGTATCCTCTGGCCGCCCGGTAAAAATCATTGATGCCAAAGGTTTTTCCAAACCTTGTAGGATTGGGCTCTGTGTAAAGCGCTATCAGCGCAGTGTTTTGATGAAACATATAATTTCTTCCGACCTGATCAGAATGATTGGCGAGTCCGGTTGGGAAATTCTTGTTTGCGCTATCCAGAAGCAATGCCGCAGAGTTGATGGCTCCTGCAGAGAGAACAAATAATCCGGCTTCCAAAGTGATTTGTTCGCCAAGATGATCCACCAAAACGCCGGTTATTTTCTGACCTGATTCATCTGTAATCAATTTCAGAACTTTCGCATTGGTCATCAATTCCACATTGGGATGTTCCAAAGCTTTGGATAAAGCACAGCTTTGTGCATCAGCTTTGCGTTCTGCTGCATCAGGGAAACCGTCAAACCGATCCAGGATATAGGGAGAGTTTGCAGTTTTATGAGGGTTCAGATTTACCCCAACCGGCAAATAGAACGGGTGCAAACCATAGGCGGTCAATTGATCAAAAACTTCTTTAATCCGGGGTTCATGAGGTAGCGGAGGCAGCGGGTACGGCTGAGTTTCAGGAGGTTCAGTGGGATCGCTTCCACGCAGGCCATGCACACAAAACAGTTTTTCAGCTTCCAGATAATACGGTTGCAAATCTTTGTAGGTTATCGGCCATGCGGGCGAAGTGCCACCAAAGTGTTTTATCTCCCCAAAATCATCTTCCCGCAACCTGAAAAGCGCCGATCCATAAAATTTCGTGTTACCACCAACGTTATAGTGCATCCCCGGCCGGAATTCTTTCCCGTCTTTATCCAGCCAGGTGTCTGTTGTCGTATAACGGTTTCTCTCAAAAACTTCGATGGAATCCCAGTTCTCTTTTTCGAGTGGTACATAATCGCCACGTTCGATTACCAATATTTTTTTATTCGAATCTGCCAATTCGAAAGCCATAGCAGAGCCGCCGGCACCGCTGCCGATAATTATTACATCGTACATGCCTACCTTCTTCACAAAGCCTTAGCCAAACTTTCATTTCACCCGAAAAAAAACTGAAATACTTTCTTTCAGATGAAAATGCTTTGCTAAAAAACAGGATTTGATTTTGCCAGGCAGCATAATCATTTTCGACAACGCCATTCATGCCGGGATATTCAGAAAATAACTTCATATCAGGTAAATGGACAAAAAACTATCTTAATTTTTAATCAGGTGTTTGGTAAATCCTTCTTTTTTCAAAAACTGAAAGGCCTGCATGACATTTCCCGGTACATCCTGAGGAACCTGAAACCCTTTGGATGGATATTCAATGATTCTTTGCAAATCCCCCACCATAATATTGATAACCCTTTCCGCAGGAATTTCTTTTGTCGGATAATCTTCAAAAGAAATTTGAGGCGAGGTCACCATGATTTCAGGTTCAGGCCACACTTTTCTGATTGTGGCAAAGGAACGCCGTTCCATATAGGGTTTTTGCACAACGATGATCTTCTTGACTTTAATTTCCCGTTCGTTGAGCAGTGTCCTGGTAAATAAAATATTTTCACCTGTATTAGAAGACTTATCCTCAATTAAAATTGAATCAGCCGGCACTCCTTTACTGACAGCGATTCTTGCAAACTTTCTCGCCTCAGGTTCCGACCAGATTTCTTTGGTGAAATTTCCCAACCCGCCCGACATGATTACGATGGGAGCCAGGTTTTGAAGATACAGATCCGCCGCTCTCTCCGGCACCCGCAGGTCGTGGCTGCCCAGGGCAAGAATGCAATCAGCAGGATGGATCTGATGATGCATTTGATGATAATTCCATAATATTTTTCCGGCATGCAATATCTCATTATTCATCGGCAAAAGGTAAAGAAAATGCAGATTTCAATTCATTGAAGATTTTCAGCCATGTAAAAAGTGGATAGAAATCAACCGTGGGAAATAAACTTCTTGCGGAGAACAGGCAGAATTAACTGTTGACAAAAATCATATAATGGCCTGATTGGGATCATCTTTCACAGAAATCAAAAGCCTGAGCTTAGGTTCGCCTTAATTTTGTTCAGAGAAATAATCGCCCACGATCAGATGGTTAATCCCGTTAGATATGATTGTTTTACCTGCAAAGCCAGGACTTGTTCCATTCTGAACAGTTGTGGGAAGGATGCATTGAGGGCCATCAGCACAAATAAGGTTTCAAAAACTTTGGCAAAAGGAGAAAACCTGTTTTCCGAAGGGGAACTGAAACGGGGAATCAGTTTTATTAAAAAAGGATTTTTAAAAGTGGAATTGAATGGAAAAACAGGAAGGCCATTAATTCTCCGAATTGCAGGGAAAGGTTCAGTTTTTGGACACAGGATCAATCCGGATCATATGTTTTATCCTTATACAGTAAAGGCTGTTTCGGATGTGGAATATTGCTTTGTGTCTTACAATCAATTCAAAGAGATTTCCGGTAAAAATATTTTGCTCAGGCAACAATTGGTCAATCTCTTTCTCCAAGAATTGGAAATGGCCGAAAAGAGGGCGTTGTATCTGGCGCACAAGACTGTGCGTCAGAAAGTGGGCGAAGCGCTTCTGATTCTTGCGGAATCGTACGAATATAAAGAGGGTAGCCCGAGCTTTAAAATTGCAATGGGGCGGCAGGATATTGCAGATCTGGCGGGAACTACCAAAGAACAGGTTTCAAAAATTTTAAAGGAATTCGAAAAGGAAGGACATATACGGTTTACTGCAAAAAAGTTCAGTTACCTCAATATTCCTATGCTTAAAAATATATCAACAATCTGAAATTTCCTGAATGATTCATTTGCGAAAAGAAAACCAATTTTACAAAGAAAGATATCAGGAGAATATTTTGTTTGTAAATTTTTACTTCGCTCAGGCAGGAGTTCCATTATTACCCAACTCTCCTTTTATAAACAAACTCTTACAAATAATTTTTCCCTTCCTGCCAATTTTCCAAAAAATACGAAAACATACTTTCCGGTATTTTATCCCTTCACATTCGTCGCTTTAGAAAATAATTTCGTTAAGAGCGATTGAAATGTAGAACTCCATCATTGAACTGGTGGATCAACGGTAAACCGGTTTCTGTTTTTATTGAAAAACAAAGGATAAAAATATCTTTTTTATTACTCAAAAAAGAGAGGCATGAAATCATTATTTCGCAATCTTTTTATTACAGCAGTATTCATCGGCGCCGGCCAACTAACGGCTTTTTCCCAATCCGGCGGAGATGCAATTTTCAAAGCGAATTGTTCCGCCTGCCATACAATCGGCAAGGGAAAACTTGTGGGACCAGATTTGTCTAATGTGGAAAACAGGCGTCCCAAACAATGGATAGTCAGTTTCATCAAATCATCGCAAACAGTGGTCAAGTCCGGCGATAAATACGCCGACTCTCTTTTCAAGGCCTTTAATCAGATGCCGATGCCCGACCATCCCAATCTGACCAATGCACAGATAGACGAACTGCTTGCTTATATCACAAAGCAGAGCTCTTCTGCCGGTACTGCAACCGCAATTACTGAATTGCCTCCCGGAAATGCCGAGACGGGCCGTTTGTTATTTCTGGGTGATGTCCGCTTTGCCAATCGCGGTGCCGCCTGTAACTCTTGCCACAATGTGGATATAAAAGGATCACTAAGCGGAGGCGCATTGGGAAAAGACCTGACACATGCCATAACAAGGTTATCGGCGTCGGGCGTAGCGGCTATCGTTTCGGGATTGCCCTTTCCCCAGATGAAGGAAACCTATACAGCCCATCCGGTAAAGCCACAGGAAATAGCTGATATCGTTGCATTTCTGACAACTGTTGATAAACAGGCGCCTGCAAATCCGACAAATACAGTAGGAGCCTATCTGCTTTTCGGTGGTGCAGCCGGACTCACAATCCTGGCAATATTGTATTCTCTTTTTTGGATAAAAAGAAAAAAAGGGCCGGTGAACATACGCATTTTCAACAGGCAACTGAAATCTGCCTGATTCACTGATAAACTGAAAAAAAAATAAACATTGATTAACCGATTAATATAAAAATCATGAGTTGGATTACAGACATCATTTCCCCTAAAACCCGCCAATGGGAAGAGTTTTACCGCAACCGGTTTCAGCACGACCGCGTTGTACGAAGCACCCACGGCGTGAACTGCACCGGCGGGTGTTCATGGCAAATTCATGTGAAAGAGGGCATCGTCGTTTTTGAAACCCAACAGTTAGATTACCCCTTAATAGACAATAATTTACCGCCCTACGAACCCCGAGGATGCCAAAGAGGAATTTCTTATTCGTGGTATCTCTACAGTCCGTTGCGCATAAAATATCCGCTTATCAGGGGCACACTCTTAGATGCATTCAGGGAAGAAAAAAGTAAAACCAACGGTGATCCGGTAGCAGCCTGGGAAAATCTGCAGACCAACACAGAAAAACGCACACGATACCAAAAATCACGGGGAAAAGGAGGTTTTCGCCGTTCCTCATGGGATGAGGTACTTGAAATCATCGCCGCTTCCAATATCTACACTGCAAAAAAATATGGCCCCGACCGGGTCATCGGATTTTCCCCCATTCCGGCCATGTCCATGCTGAGTCATGCCGCCGGCCACCGTTTTCTTCAACTCTTCGGAGGAGTGAACCTGAGTTTTTATGATTGGTATTGCGACTTGCCGCCGGCTTTCCCCGAACTCTGGGGCGAACAAACCGATGTGTGTGAAAGCGCCGATTGGTACAATGCCAAGATGATAGCCGATATGGGTACCAATCTGAACATGACGCGCACACCGGATTGTCATTTCTTTGCAGAATCGCGCCACAACGGAACAAAGGCAGTAGTATTTTCTCCCGATTTCAGTCAGTTGTGCAAATATGCCGACCAGTGGGTTCCGCTGAATGCCGGTAGCGATGGGGCATTCTGGATGGCCGTTACCCATATAATTTTAAAGGAATATCACCACGAAAAACAGACTCCTTATTTTATTGATTATGTAAAACGATATACCGACAGTCCGATGTTGGTTCGCCTGGATAAGGCAGGCGATACTTACACCGCAGGCAGAATGGTTCGCGCCAATGAATTGCCTAAATGGAAGGAAATAGAAAATGGCGACTGGAAATTTTTATCCATAGATGAAAAAACAGGTGAGTACGTGGTTCCCAAAGGTACAATGGGCTATCGCTGGGATAAAAACGGAGGCAAGTGGAATATGAAATATGAATGCGGTGAAACGGACCTCAATTACGATCCTGTTCTCACACTGCTGGATAAAAAAGATGAAGTATTGCAGGTGGAATTTACAGAATTCGGAATGGGTAAAAAAGCGCTGAGAGGCGTGCCGGTTAAATGGATTGAAACTTCTGAAGGGAAAATTCCGGCAACCACTGTTTATGACCTGATCATGGCTCAGTACGGAGTGGACAGAAACCTGGGTGGGCAATATCCAAAAGATTATACCGACCCCGATGCGGCATATACCCCCGCCTGGCAGGAAATATTTACCGGAATAGATTCAAAAACAGTTCTGCAATTCGCACACGAATGGGCAGAGACGGCCAATCTCACTGAAGGGAAATGTATGATTTTGGTCGGTGCGGGTGTCAACCACTGGTATCACCAAAACCTCACCTATCGCGCAGGCGCCATGGCATTGATGGTTTGCGGATGTGTAGGGAAGAACGGCGGAGGTCTTAACCATTACGTTGGACAGGAAAAACTGGCTCCGGTAGATTCATGGGGCTCTATCGCATTTGCAAAAGACTGGGTGCCTGTATCGCGGCTGCAACAGGCTCCGCTCTGGCACTACATCAACACCTGCCAGTATCGTTACGACGGGCATTATTCTGATTACAATACTGTTCCTCAAAACAAATGGACAGAAAAACATGTGGCCGACACCATCTTCACGGCTGTGCGAAACGGGTGGATGCCTTTTTATCCGCAATTCAATACCAACCCGCTTGAACTTTCCAAACAAGCCGTGGCAAGCGGCGCTAAAAATGATGAAGAAATAAAGGCTTATGTACTGGAGAAATTGAAATCAAAAAAATTGCAATATGCTGTCAGCGACCCGGAAGAGGAAATCAATTATCCCCGCGTATGGTACATCTGGCGCGGAAATGCCTTGCTGGCCAGCATGAAAGGACATGAATATGCCCTGAAACATTATCTGGGCACACATCACAACGCCATCGCCGTGGATGCAGATGAAAAACCCGAAGAAGTAAAATGGCATGATGTGGCGCCTGTCGGCAAACTGGATTTGGTGGTTGACCTCAATTTCCGGATGGATTCTTCTGCGCTCTATTCTGATATCGTGTTGCCCGCCGCTTCATGGTACGAAAAAGCAGACCTGAATACCACGGATATGCACTCCTTTATTCATCCGCTGGGTCAGGCCATCGCACCTGTTTGGGAATCCAAAACTGATTGGGATATCTTCAAACATATTGCAAAGGCCACCAGCGAAATGGCCAAAAAATATTTTGCTGAAGTGCAGAAAGACGTGGTAACCATGCCGCTTTCACACGATTCGCCGGACGAAATTACGCAACCCGTTATCAAGGATTGGTACAAGGGTGAATGCGAAGCCATTCCCGGAAAAACCATGCACAAACTGGCCGTTGTGGAAAGAGATTACACTCAGATTTACGAAAAGTTTATTACCCTCGGCGAAGGTGTACGTGAAAAAGGGTTGGGAGCGCATGGCAATCATTACGACTGCAAACAAGAGTACGATGAAATGTGTACTTCTCATCACTTCCACCACCGGAAATATCAGGACAAAATATTGCCTTCCATTCAGGAAGATGAGTGGGCCGCCAATGCAGTATTGCATCTCTCCACACTCACCAATGGCAAACTAACAGAGAGAGCGTATAAGTTTATGGAGCAGAAAACGGGACTGGTGCTTGCCGATCTTTCCGAAGGAAGCAAGGATGTAAAAATCCGGTATGCCGATCTGCTTGCCCAACCTCACCGTTACAATACCACTCCGGTTTGGTCAGGCATCATCAACAACGGCAGGGCTTATGCGGCTTATACCTACAATGTGGAACGCCTTGTGCCCTGGAGAACACTGACAGGACGCCAGCATTTTTACCTTGACCAGGAGTTATACATCGCTTACGGGGAACATCTGCCGACTTTCAAACCCGCGCCCGCTCCGGAGGTCTATGGCGACCTGCGCGAGACCTGGAAACAGGGAAAAGCAAAAGCTCTGAATTATCTTACCCCTCACGGCAAATGGCATATCCATTCCACCTACATGGAAAATCTGCGGATGCTGACGCTTTCGCGCGGCATTGAACCCTGCTGGCTGAGTGAAAAAGATGCGGAAGAATTAGGTATCAAAGACAACGACTGGGTAGAAGTGCACAACGACCACGGCGTGTATGTAACCCGCGCGGTTGTTAGCTCCAGGATTCCTTATGGCGTGTGTATTGTCTATCACGTTCCGGAAAGAACGGTGGGCATTCCGAAATCACAATTGAGAGGAAACCGTCGCGGCGGCGGGCACAACAGCGTTACGCGCATTCATCTGAAGCCCAATTTCCTGAACGGTGGTTACGGGCAATTCTCTTATCATTTCAATTATTGGGGGCCGGTAGCGCCACAGAGAGACACGCACGTAATCGTGAAGAAGATGGAAAAACTGGTATGGTAAACACACAATAAAACTTTATTCAAAACATCAAAAATATCAATCATGGATGTTCGTTCGCAAATAGCAATGGTATTTCACCTCGATAAATGTATCGGGTGCCATACCTGCTCTATAGCCTGTAAAAATATCTGGACCGACCGCAAGGGAGCCGAGTATATGTGGTGGAACAATGTGGAAACCAAGCCCGGCACGGGTTATCCTTCCAAATGGGAAGACCAGGAAATTTATAAAGGCGGATGGGAAAAAAGAAACGGAAAGATTCATCTGAAGGGCGCCGGCAAAAGACGCGGCTTAGTCAATATTTTTTACAACCCCAACCTTCCGGTGATAGATGATTATTACGAACCATTCACCTACAAATATTTAGACCTGATAGAATCGCCGCAGGGAGACGATCAGCCCACAGCAAGGCCAGTGTCATTGATTACCGGAAAACCCATTGACATAAAAATGGGTCCCAACTGGGATGACGATCTGGGAGGCACTCCCGACTATGCGCGCAACGACCCGAATATGAAAAACATTACTCCCGAAGAACAGGAAGTGATGTTTCAACTGGAAAAGATGGCGATGTTTTATCTGCCACGCATCTGCAACCACTGTCTGAACCCCGCATGCGTGGCTTCCTGTCCGTCCGGAGCCATTTACAAAAGAGGCGAAGACGGTATCGTGCTCATCAACCAACAGGTTTGCCGTGCTTGGAGAATGTGCGTGACTGCCTGTCCGTATAAAAAATCATATTTTAACTGGCACACCGGGAAATCGGAAAAATGTATTCTCTGCTATCCTCGTCTGGAAGCCGGATTGGCGCCCGCCTGCATGCACTCCTGTGTGGGAAGAATCAGATACCTTGGAGTTCTGCTCTATGACGCCGACCGCATTGAGGAAGCAGCAAGCGCTGACGATAAAGACTTAATCAAAAGTCAGATGGATATTATCCTTGACCCGTTTGATGAAGATGTAATCAAGGCAGCAAAAGAAAACGGTATTGCCGATTCCACCCTGCATGCTGCACAGGTTTCTCCCATTTACAAATTTGTAAAACAATGGGGGCTGGCGCTGCCATTGCATCCTGAGTTTCGCACGCTGCCGATGTTGTTTTATATTCCACCGTTACTGCCCGTTATGGCAAGCGTTAAGAAGGTGGACAACACGACAGAAGCAGATAAAAAAGCGCCGCTTGCAAAAAAATGGAATAACGACTGGATATACGATACCAGCACGGAAGAATTGTGGGGAAAATTAGAACAGATAAGATTTCCATTAAAATATATCGCCAGTTTGTTCAGTGCAGGGGATGAAGACGTCATCAAAGAGGTTTGGAAAAAACTAATGGCCGTGCGCATTCACAGAAGAAGGGTAACGGTGGGTGATATCACCAACGAAAAAGCAGATAATACCCTGAGCGAAGCAGGTATCAATGCAGAAATGGCCGACGCCATTTATGCACTCACTTCTTTGCCAAAATTTGAAGAAAGGTTTGTGATTCCCGCTGCCCACAGAGAACAGGCTATTGAAATGATGGACTTCACAGGCGACACAAAAGGCGCAACGGGGTTTGGATTTAAGTCAAAAGTGAAGCGGGGTGTTTAATGGAAAATAGACTGGTAATATAAAATGTTTGAAATGATTAAAAACGCAAAAAGATGGAAACAAACAATCATAATGAAACAAACACCGGAACAACTTCTTCTCTGAAGGATTATGGATTATTGGCAAACCTGTTCATGTATCCGCAGAATGAAAATTACAAGAAGAAAATAAAAGAAGTCTATCAGTATCTGCAAAAAGAATTACCGGAAGCGGCAGATGCATTGCAGCGATTTGCCGAATACACCGAAGATTCTTCTTTTATGGAAATGCAGGAATTGTTTCTGCGCTCTTTTGACCTGCAGGCCATCACCACGCTGGACATCGGATTTATTCTCTTCGGAGAAGATTACAAAAGAGGCAAGTTGCTTGTTCATCTAAACGAGGAACATAAGAATGCCGGCAATGATTGTGAAACCGAACTGGCCGACCATCTGCCCAATCTGCTTCGCCTGTTGCCCAAAATGAAAGACAATGCGATGCAATTTGAAATTGCCACGCTGCTGATTCAACCTGCTGTAGTCAAAATGATGAAAGAGTTTTCTCCTGAAAAGATTCAGAAAAAAGATGAGGTATATAAAAAGCACCAAAAAGTGATTCTGGAATTTTCTCAGAATTACAGGACCGTTTACCAAAACTGCCTTCATGCATTGTTTATCGCCTTAAAAAGTGATTTCGGATATATACCTCAGGAAGAAGTGAGCATGAACAGGAGAGAACCATATACTGACCCGAATAATCCCGCAAGCGCTCCGTCTGCAGCACTGGACAAGGATTTCAGCCAGAATATTGAAACCGAAATGCTGACAGATTCTCCGGTCGGTGAGGACACCAACCGATAAATTAAAGGAGGGTGTCTTCACCAGCCTTGCAAGTGTTGAATTGTAAATAAACAAACCGAATGATAACAAGTAAATACAACCGCCATGGCTTACTTAGATAATTTTATACTGATTGCGCTGCCGTATGTCGCCTTAACGGTATTTCTGATCGGGTCTATTTACAAATACACCCACAGGAAATTTCAGTTTTCATCCCTGTCATCCGAATTTCTGGAAGGGCGCAGATTATTCTATGGTTCTGTTCCTTTTCATTGGGGGATACTGGTCGTTTTTTGTGGTCACCTCACGGCTCTCCTGATTCCAAGAGGTATTTTGGCATGGAACAGCCAACCAGTTCGCCTGATGGTACTGGAAATAACCGGTTTTATTTTTGGTATCAGCATGCTGGTCGGACTGATCAATCTGATCATCAGAAGATATACCACACCGCGACTTCGTCCGGTAACCAACGCAATGGATTTGGTTATTTACATTTTATTATTTCTCCAAACATTTGCAGGATTGTGGATTGCCTATAACTTCAGATGGGGTTCTTCGTGGTTCGCTACTTTGTTGACTCCTTATCTGTATTCCATTTTCACACTTCATCCCGACACCACGGCAGTTGCGCTGCTGCCCTGGCCGGTGAAAGCACATATTGCAGGAGCATATCTTATCATCGGTATCCTCCCTTTTTCAAGACTGGTTCATTTGCTGGTTCTGCCTCTGAATTATCTGTGGCGACCTTATCAGCAAGTCATCTGGAATTGGGATAAGAAGAAAGTTCGCAATAAGAAAACACCGTGGTCGCTACAGCGACCTGAAAACACGTAGCCATGTACCTCAATATCGTAACAGATGACGAATTGTTGGTCAGCCAGGTGGTCAAATTCATCCTGATGCTGATTCTTGTCATCACGATTATTTTTAACCTGTTTAAATCTATAAAAGCTGTTTCATCAACAAGAAAAATCATCAACATTTTTCTTTTTCTGTCATTTTCCGTTGCTCTCTATTTTGTCATCAGAGAATTCAGGATTGAAGGCGCATTGCTGGAACATCCGGTTTATGTGGAGGGAACCACGATTGGCTATTGCAGTGTTTTTGCCAGGGGAACAGGAATTGAATTTGAATATGAACTGGGAGGGAAAAAATACAAGCGGTGTAATACTTTTTACCCGGTTCCAAAAGACAGCATCCAGGTGCCGGGAGGGAAATATAAAGTGCGGTGCTCAGAAAAATTTAGGGATAGCGGAAGAATGATTTTCACAAAAAGAAATTCTTAGTTATCGGACTGAAGTGTTGATACAAACAGAGAATAAAGAAAAAATTTTTTATAGAAACGCAATTGATTTTTAATTATAAAATTTCGGCAACATGATGGAACGGGCAAATGGAGCATCTGTCAGGGCGTTGGTTCTCAGTACGCTTGCCTTCACCTTGTGTTTTGCGGCCTGGATGATCAATGGTGTGTTGGTCACTTACCTGGTAAACAATAATTTATTCAGATGGAGCTCCGTTGAGGTCGGCTGGCTGATGGGTGTGCCTGTTTTGGTGGGTTCTGTTTTTCGCCTGCCTGTTGGCATGTTGACCGATAAGTTTGGCGGCAAATGGGTGATGACCATCATTTTATTTCTCACCGCCATTCCCATGTATTTTTTATCCGGGGCGGATAGTTACACCATGTTCCTTTTGTTGAGTTTTGGGTTTGGAATTGCGGGCAGTTCTTTTGCAGCGGGCGTAGCTTACACCTCTCTTTGGTTTCCTGAAAAAAAACAGGGAACAGCATTGGGAATTTTTGGCGCCGGTAACATTGGCGCGGCTATAACAACTATGCTCGCTCCAAAATTATTAAACGTATTAACTCACCAGGGAAATAATCCCGACGGATGGAGAGGATTGCCGCAGATATATGCAGCCGTTTTAGTCATCATGGGAATTGTCTTCTTTGTATTTGCCGGCAACAAAAAACCGTCGGAAATAAAATCTATCGCCAGAAGGTTGTCTCCGTTAAAGGAGGCAAGGGTATGGCGTTTCGGGTTGTATTATTTTGTAGTATTCGGAAGTTTTGTTGCACTCACGCAATGGCTGATTCCTTATTATGTCAATGTTTATTCAATGTCCATTGTGATGGCAGGATTTATGACGACAGCATTCAACCTGCCCTCAGGAATCACCCGCATTGTAGGAGGAATTATTTCTGATAAGGTAGGAGCGCGTATTGTTTTGTATTGGGTTTTCGGAACGTGTATCGTGTGTCTGATATTATTGATGCCACCGCGCATTGAAATCAGGACTCCCGGGCAGGGAATCATGTCGCCCACGGAAGGAGTGGCAGAACTTGTTTCGGACAGTGTCATTGTCATCAGGAAAGAGAAATCTGAATCAGAAAAAACGACTTTCAGGTTGCAGGGACAAACCCTTTCCGGGAAAGATGCCAACATACGTTTCGGTATTCATCACGATAAGGAAGGCTTTTTATTACTTCCCACTACCATCACCTGGCAGGAGCCGATAATCAAAGAAGGAGATGAAATTACCAAAGGTCAATTAATAGCAAGGGGAATAACCGAGGTTTATTTCCAGGCAAACAAATGGATTTTTACTTCGCTGGTGTTTATTATCGGCATTATGCTGGGTATGGGCAGCGCTGCTGTTTTCAAACACATTTCCGTTTATTATCCGAAAGATATCGGAACAGTAGGTGGAATTGTTGGCGTATTGGGTGGTTTAGGCGGCTTTGTTGACCCGATTTTATTTGGATATCTGTTGGCCGCGTCGGGAGTGTGGACTTCGTGCTGGGCGCTGTTGGCGTTTGTTTCGCTGGTCAGCCTGGTGCTCATGCGCTTTGCTATTACCCGTCAAACACCGGGAATATCGGAAGGCATTTCTAAAAAATAAAACAAGAGGATAATGAAAAATAAAAAATCAACATTCAGAGCAGGAAATTCTTAATTATGGAAAGCACAATTCAAAAAAGCAGTCCATTTTTAAAGAGGTCTCAGGAATCTGTCAGGACCCTCTCTCCCGCCTACTTCGGTTTGGTGATGGCCACCGGCATTGTTTCCATCGCCGGAGAATTGGCGGGCATGCACATCTTTGCGCTGTCGTTATTCATCATCAATCTGATAGCATTTGTCGTCTTATGGGTACTTTATATCGTTCGGCTGTTTGTTTACACCCGTTCTTTTTGGGATGACCTGAAAGACCATCAGGCCGGAATGGGATTCTTCACCGTAGTGGCCGGCACTTGTATTGTCGGGACACAATTTATCATCATAAGCAGTAGTTATCGTCCGGCGGAAATATTGCTGGCACTGGGCGTCATTCTTTGGGTGATACTGACTTCCATCATCTTTCCCATGCTCACCATCAAAGACAAAAAACCGCCGCTGAGCGAAGGCATTACAGGTGGTTGGCTGCTGGCGGTGGTATCTATTCAATCTATCGCTGTACTGACCACCCTGATTGCATCTCACTGGAATCAGCCTTATAAATTAGAAGCCAACTTTTTTGCTTTTTCTATGTGGCTCTGGGGTGGCATGCTGTACATCTGGATGATATCGCTGATATTTTATCGCTATACTTTTTTCAGGTTTTCACCCAACGACCTGGCTCCGCCTTACTGGATTAATATGGGCGCCATGGCTATCTCCACCCTGGCGGGTTCGTTGTTGATCATTAATGAAGAACATGCCCCTTTCCTACATTCACTCCTGCCCTTTATCAAAGGCTTCACCATCTTTTACTGGGCAACTGGTACCTGGTGGATCCCCATGCTGATCATACTGGCTGTTTGGCGGCATGTCTATAAAAGATTTCCGCTCACCTATGACCCGCTCTACTGGGGCGCTGTCTTTCCCCTGGGGATGTACACCGTTTGCACATGGCGAATGGCACAGGCGATGGATCTGGATTTTTTATTGCCGGTGCCGCGATATTTTATTTACCTCGCTATTATCGCATGGACATTCACCTTTCTGGGTCTCATCCGAAAACAGTTTTTTCATTTTGCCCGGCAAAAGGAAAGTCTTTCTCTTATTAATGAACAAAGCCCTTAAAATATGATACGACTCATCCACGGTTTATGATGGCCGTCATATTTCACCGATAACTAAACTTTTAAATTAGCTTCCAAACACTTTTTCCACCACCAAACAAAAATTTATGAATAACATTTTCGCCAATTCCGAAAACAAAAATCAGGATTACATCAAACGATTTGTAGAAAAAGAACCGGACACGAACCCTGTTTATTCTCCTATGGCGCCGCCTGAATCGTATCAGCCGCAGGGAGTGGAGCCGGTTTCGTTTGATGAACTGCATCCGATCTTACAACTCTTCATGAACGAACATAAAGTGACTCAGGAAAAAATAAATGAACTGGAAACTACTCTTTTGGAAATAAAGAGAGAAGGAATTAACAAAGAAAGAAACAAAAAGCTCGGTGATTTTTTTGCCTACCTGGATGATAAAATTGTGATGCATAATCTGAAGGAAGAACGGGTTTTATTTCCCATCCTCCACGACCGGATGCTGGAAAACGGGGAGCACAGTATAGGGCTTGTAAAGGAAACCGCCGTTGACATGTTGGAAAATGACCACATTAAAATGATGGAACTGGGTACCCTGACCTTTAGCCTGATGGGTATTACCTCACGCATTACTGATATTGTTTCCAATGCACTGTTATTAGATACCGCTGTGGAACAAGGATTATCATTGGTAGAGATGCTGCGGCTTCATGTTTTCAGAGAGGACAACGTCGCCTTTCCGTTGGCACATAAATATCTGAAACCGGAAGATTATGATGACATCACCATCAAAATGAAAAAATATTTTTCTATTCAATTACCGGAAAAACAAGTAACTGAAAAAACAGAATAAAATGCTGAAAGACTCCTTCAATAGAATCCATGATTATTTACGTATATCCCTGACTGATAAGTGTAATTTGCGATGCACCTATTGCAATCCCGTTGATTTACCAAAGGGGCATTATGCTCATTCCAACAAAATGACGGTGGATGAAATTGACTTGATAGCCGGAGTTTTCGTTCAATTGGGAATCAAAAAAATCAGACTGACCGGAGGAGAACCTCTGGTAAGAAAAGGAGCCGGAGAAATTATTCAGCGTCTTTCAAGGCATCCGGTTGAATTGGCGATAACCACCAACGGCGTTTTCGTGCATGAATTCATTGATGTATTTCAACAGGCAGGAATGAAGTCTGTCAACGTAAGTCTTGACTCGCTGAAGAAAAACAAAAACGCACTGATATCAGGTCGCAATGAATTTGAAAGAGTATTTGGCAACGTTCAATTATTGCTGAAAAATAATTTCGATGTGAAGGTGAATACAGTGTTGATGAAAGGAGTAAATGATGATGAGATTCCCGATTTTGTGGAGTGGACCAGGCATCAGCCCGTTCATATACGTTTTATTGAATTCATGCCCTTTGCCGGAAATCAGTGGAGTAAAGAGAAGGTATTTTCTCAGGAAGAAATACTGAATTTAATTGCTTCACATTTTGATTTCAACCGCCTGCCGGATGACGACCATGGAACAGCTAAGAAATTTGCGGTTAATGATGCGAAGGGAACGTTCGGAATCATCAGTACAATGAGCCATCCGTTTTGTGGAAGCTGCAACAGGCTCAGGTTAACCACAGACGGCAAGATGAAAAACTGTCTTTTTTCTAAAGGTGAAGCAGACATCCTCGGAGCACTTCGCAGGGGAGACGATATCGTTCCTTTAATCAAACAATGCGTTTGGGACAAAAAGAAAGCGCAGGGCGGGCAATTTGATTCCAATTATAAAAACATAGATATCGCCCAATTGAAAAACCGAAGTATGATTCACATCGGAGGATAAAACAAAGCAACCATGATAAGCGTAAATGAAGCAAAACAAATTATCCGGGAAAATGCGACTACAACGAGGGTGGTTGAAATACCTTTGAATGAGGCAGCAGGTTATGTTTTGGCCGTTCCGGTTTATGCACCCATTGACACACCTCCTTTTAATCAATCGGCTATGGATGGTTATGCTTTCTCTTTTGCCAAATGGGATAAATATTCAGATTTTACAATTGTCGGCGAAGGCAAGGCCGGTGATGATGTAACTTTTGAAGTGAAGCCTCTTGAGGCGGTCCGCATATTCACAGGAGCTGTGTTGCCCAAAGGGGCTGACACTGTAGTGATGCAGGAAAAAATTACCACTCAGGGAGAATCCATTCGCATCCATGACGAACAACTTATTAAGGGATGTAATGTTCGTCCGCGGGCATCACAAACAAAAAAGGATGAAACAGTGCTGCCGGAAAATCATTATCTCTCACCGTCATCTGTTTCATTTGTGGCGGGTTTGGGAATAGACAAGGTTAAGGTTTATGACTATCCCAGGGTAAGCATCATTGTTACAGGCAATGAATTGATCAAACCGGGTCAGAAAAGAACAGGCGGTGAAATTTATGAATCCAATTCTTACGGATTAATGGCAGCGCTCAATCAAATACACATCACTCCCAAATCTGTTGAAATGGTTGCTGACGACGAAGAAAAACTAACAGAAGCTATTTCAAGGCAACTGGATTCAGACATCATATTGCTTACCGCAGGTGTTTCGGTAGGCGATTACGATTTTGTGATACCGGCATTGGAAAAATGCGGGGTTCAAAAACTATTTCACAAAATCAAACAAAAACCCGGCAAACCACTGTACTTCGGAAAACGTCAGAATGCACTGGTATTCGGGCTTCCGGGAAATCCCGCATCCGCACTCACTTGTTTCTATGAATACGTAACTGAAGCCATCAGCGCCTTTATAAAAAGAAAAATTAACAGAGATTATATTTTAACGCTTGCAGCCAGCTATACCAAGAAACCTGATTTCAATTATTTTCTGAAAGGGAAGTGCAAAGGAAATGAAGTTGCAATTTTAAATCATCAGGAAAGCTATATGATGAATTCCTTTGCCCTGGCGGATTGTCTGATTGAATTGGAAGCAGGAAAAGAATATTTTCAAAAAGGAGAGAAGGTGAAAGTGCGGATGATTATTTAGCCATAAATAAAATGATGTATAAATTTTTCAGAAGATGCATGCAGAACTAATTTTTTATTGGTTATTGTTTTTCGTGGCCATGTTGTATGCATCTGTGGGGCATGGCGGCGCGAGTGGCTATCTGGCACTCATGGCACTCTTCTCCTTTTCACCTGATTCCATGCGCTCCACCGCACTTATTTTAAACATTTTCGTTTCGCTGATTGCTTTTGTTCAGTATTACAGAGGTGGCCACTTTCGCTGGTCCTTATTCTGGCCATTTGCTATTGCATCTATTCCTGCAGCGTTTATCGGCGGACTGATCACTATAAATCCGTCAGTATATAAAGTCATGCTGGGAGCTTTGCTCATTTTCCCGATCATCAAACTTGCCGGATTGAAATTTGACGAAGAAAAACAAACACAAAAGCAGGGGTTGGCCGGTTCAATCGCAATTGGTTTTGTCATCGGATTATTTTCCGGGATGATCGGTATTGGCGGAGGCATCATCCTGAGTCCGGTCATCTTACTATTGCATTGGGCAAACATGAAACAGACCGCCGCCGTGTCAGCATTATTTATTCTGGTCAATTCTGTATCCGGACTTGCGGGAATATTTACACAGGGCCTGCATTTCAATCCTGCTATGGCATGGATGGTTATCGTCGCGCTCATGGGAGGTCTTACAGGTTCTTATATCGGAGCAATGAAGGTAAAAGGAGTTTTATTGCGGCGTGTTTTAGCTTTTGTATTGCTTATCGCTTCCTTTAAATTATTATTCACCTGATAGCTATGAAAAATGAATCATCAATCAAATAAAAATATAACCGGCTATATTCTTGCAGGAGGTAAAAGTTCCCGCATGGGTATGGATAAAGGATTGCTCCTATTCAATGGAGAACCACTTGTGCTGGGTATTATCAGGCAATTACAGGTACCTATACACGAAGTAATTATTATTGCCAATAATCCGGAATATAAAAAATTTGGTTTGCCCGTTTTAAGCGATTTAATTTCGGGAATTGGTCCGGCCGGCGGAATATACACGGCATTACAACACAGCCCTTCAGAAAAAATCTTTGTCACAGCCTGTGATATGCCCTTTATCAATTCTGCTGCGGTTGATTATATCATTCAACATTCTTCACAGGCAGAAATTACTATACCCGAATTTTTTAGTAAGGCTCAACCTTTATTCGGGGTATATTCAAAAAACTGCCTGCCGAAATGGAAGGCTTTGATAAAAAAGGGAGAAACAAGATTACAGAGCATGGTTGAAATGTTTAACCTCAAAAAGATTCAGGTTGAGGACAACCCGATTTTTGACGATTTGTTATTTACCAACCTCAATAACAAAACTGATTTTTCAAACGCATTAAAATCTGTTGGAAATGAAAATTAATATCCTTGCTTTTGGCCAGGTGGCGGAGGTTACCGGAAAGAACAGTTGGAGTATTTCTGACATAAAAACCACAGGAGATTTCAATCGTTTGCTGTTGGAGGATTTCCCAGAGTTGAAGTCTATAAATTTTTTAATCGCAGTCAATAAAAAAATTATTCGGGAGGATGTTGAGTTGCATCACGAAGATACTGTGGCGTTGCTTCCACCTTTTTCGGGAGGATAAAAAACATGAAACCAAATCAATCATATCAACGTTACGAGCGGCAACTTATGCTGAATGATTTCGGTGTAACCGCACAGGAAAAGTTGAATGAGTCGCGTGTGCTGATGATAGGCGCCGGCGGATTGGGTTGCCCGGCACTTCAATATCTTTCCGCAGCAGGAGTTGGAACTATCGGCATTCTTGACTTTGACCTAGTTGAACTCACCAATCTGCAAAGACAAACTCTTTTTAATGTTGATGATATCGGAAAATATAAAGCACAAACAGCGGCAGAAAAATTAATGAAGCTCAATCCCGATATTGAATTCATTGTTCATCAAACAAAAATTGAATCAGCTAACGCTATTGAAATTATCAGCGAGTATGACATAGTTATTGACGGCACCGATAATTTTGCTACCCGGTATCTGGTAAACGATGCTTGTGTATTGCTTCACAAACCATTGGTGTATGGTTCTGTATTGCGCTATGAAGGCCAGGCGGGCGTGTTTAACCTCCGGACGAGCGATGAAAATTATTCAGCCAATTACAGGGATTTATTTCCTGAGCCGCCCGGGCCGGAAACTGTACCATCATGCAATGAAGCCGGCGTTTTGGGAGTATTACCGGGAATCATCGGTACCATGCAGGCTACCGAAGCCATCAAAATCATCACCGGCATCGGAACGCCATTAAGCAATAAAATTCTATCCTGCAATGTCCTGGAGAATTTGTTTTACGAATTTGAAATTACTCCATCAAAACAGAAAAATCATTTTGTCCCCAAAACAATTGAAGAATTCAAACAATTCAATTATGAGTGGTTCTGCGGAAACACCTGTCAACATTTGGAAATTTCGCCGACAGAATTTGAAATACTCAGAAAGAAGAATGATATAACAGTGATAGACGTTCGTGAGTGCGGAGAATTACCTCTCGTGAATGAGTTTCCGTACATTCAATTGCCTTTGAGTGAGTTTGAAGACGGAATAACAAAACTCAATTTAAAAGAAAGAGTTGTGCTGTTCTGCAAATCAGGACAGCGCAGTTTAACGGCATTGAACTTACTTTTAGAAAGGTATCCACATTGTAAGGCTTATAATTTGGAGGGAGGTATCATTGCGTATAAAAAATCATTATTGACTTTCTCAGTTTCTTCTGCAAAAACCTGACCACTATGGAAAAAACAAAAAAACATACCGTATTTGTTGATGGGCCGATTAGTCCTTCTTTTATTGCAATCTCCATTGAAAATCACAACCGGAAAACAAACATCGGTGCACACAGTATTTTCCTCGGCCAGGTACGCAACGACAAAATAGAAGACCAATTAGTTGCTGCAATAGAATACACAGCCTATCAGGAGATGGCAGAAGAAAAACTTTACGAAATACGTGAAGATGGTTTTAAAAAATTTCCACTCATCTGCCTGCACATTTATCACAGCCTGGGCATCGTGAAAGCAGGAGAAATCAGCCTGATGGTTTTCACATCCGCTGCGCACCGGAAAGATGCCATTGATGCCTGCGAAGCGATTGTTGAAAGAATAAAAAAAGAAGTGCCTGTTTGGGGAAAGGAAATATTTGAAAACGCAACCACACAATGGAAAGTAAATACCTGAAATATGATTGACATCACCAATAAAATCAAAACGCATCGTTCTGCCATTGCGCAGGCGACTGTCAGTGTAAGTTCAGAAAAAACAATTGAGGCCATCCTCAACAAAACCGTACCCAAGGGCGATGTGCTGGAGGCCAGTCGTGTAGCTGGCCTGTTCGGCATCAAACGCACCAGCGATATGATTCCCGACTGCCATCCATTGCCGATAGAATCGGCCGCCGTGACACACAGAATTGATGGACTGGATATTATTATTGAAGTTGAAGTTCATACCATTTACCGCACAGGAGTGGAGGTAGAAGCGATGCACGGCGCTTCGGTCGTGGCGCTCACTATTTACGATATGCTCAAACCCATTGACAAAGGAATAGAGATAAAAAATATCAAACTTCTCAAGAAAAGAGGAGGCAACTCGCAATACACCGGCCAAAATTTCAAAGATTTTGTTGCCGGTGTTCTGGTATGCTCCGATAGTATTTCCGCAGGAAAGAAACAGGACAGCGCCGGCAAAGCGATCGTCAGTAAACTTGAGAAATATAATATCTATGTGAAAGATTACAGCATCCTCCCGGACGAAACAAAAGTGATTCAGGAAAAAGTTCAGGACTTATGCGCGGCTAATTTGGACATGATTCTGATAACCGGAGGAACAGGCCTTTCGCCAAGAGATGTAACACCAGAAGCAATCAGGCCGTTGCTTGACAGAGAAATTCCGGGAATCAGCGAAGCAGCCAGAAATTACGGCCAGGAGCAAACGCCCTATTCTATGCTGTCCAGAAGCATAGCAGGTTTAAAAGGGAATACGCTGATTATCGCTATGCCCGGTTCAACACGTGGAGCAAGCGAAAGTATGGACGCATTGTTTCCCTATGTATTGCACTTGTTTAAAATTATCAACTACCAGCCAAAGGAAGAATCGTGGACAAAGCATAATTCTCCGTCATCAGAATAACATTTGCTTTGATAATTTCTCCGCAAAGTATTTTAACGATTAAAGAATATTCCGATAAAAATAAAACAGAAAAGAACGGCCATTCAAAAATCCACTTTCACCTTTTTATCCACCCGCAAAACCGATTGTTGTTGAAATCTGATTTTATAGAAATGCCTTAAACTATCTATTTGGGTAGAAATTCTTTGCGAATTTTTATAATAGAAGATAACCACATAAGTCGGTTCATTAATCAGCCTCTTGCTCGCCGTATCATACCAGCTTCCGGTGCCATTGAGAACAGTGCTACCCTCCTTAAATATCCTTGCAACCAGTTCTCCTTTAAAACTTTCCCATTCGTTTTGCGTTATCAAACTTCCGTCCGGCCTGGACTGACCAAAGTATAAAGCAGTTTCTGTATAGCGACTGGCAGAGCAGGAAGTCAAAATAAAACAAATAAGCAATAGCCTAAAAGACATTGGGTAAAGATAAATAATCAGGCGGGAAACCGGGCTTGGCTGAATAATATGCAGAGGTCAGGTGGCCTTCACTATGCCACCAATAAACTGAAATTACAAAGGGATTTTAAGAGAAACTGTGGGTTGCATTTTTGTAGTGAATGCGGAACCTTGCGGCATAACGATCTTTTGATTGCTGAGACCTATAGCCCCTGCCTTGCGGGCATTTTTCCGGGAACTTATGAAAAAGGGAATACTTGCCAGGCCGGCAGCAATTCCTCCGCCCACTAACCATAACCCCACATCGAAATTTGGGCCTAAATCCAAACCCGAATTATTAGAACCATTGTTGCTATTATCCTGGTCTCCAACAATAAGGCCGGCAACACTGCCTGCCAGGATCCATCCGATGGTTTTTTGATTCTTGCTTTTAGTTAAGTAATAATCGCGTGTATTGTTTATTTGTGCGGCTACCATCATTGTTGATAATAGCCCAACCACCAAAAATATCATTTTCATTTTTTTAAGTTTTATGACGGTAATTTAAATTCACCTGATAAGGCCGTCAATGATATCCGTCGGTAGTTTAAATGACTTTGGTCAGAGGAAAGGCAATTAAGAATTGAGAATTAAAAATTCAAAATTAAAAATTAAAAATTGCAAAATCATTTATCAATTCAAATCATTTGGGTGAAAAACAAAAGAAAATTTCACCCTATGTATTTATACATGACTGACACACTAAAAAAAGAGACTGCTTTTTTAAGGCAGCCTCTTCGGATTTTAAGATTCAAGAAATCACTTTCCTGCTTTTATCAACCGGATAGTCACCTTGTCACCCCCCTGAACAAATTCAGCAATGTAAATACCGGAATGATAACCACTGCCCAATTGCAAAGTGCTGTTTGCCGGTACATTGGCTCTGCGTTCAACGATTCTTCCTGTAATATCTGAAATGGTTAGTTGAACCTTTTCCATACTTTGACTTTCTAATCCTAAAGTAAAGAAATTGGAGGACGGGTTTGGCATAACTTTTACGGATAGTTTGCCGCGGTTTTCTTCTTTGTTGCTGGTTTCCGGAGCAATAGCTGAAGCAGGATTTACAGTTGAACTGAAAATACCATTGCCCATATCCCTGCTGCTCATGCTGCAACTGCCTAATAAATCACCCTTGTCAAGATGAGCCTGCACCGCATCAGCATCAACGCAAATTTCCACATAGGGATTTTTGGCGCTGCCTGTCAAATGACACATCAATACTTTTGCGTTTCCGCTTTTGCCTGCAAAACAACGTGCATCTTCCGCAACGATATGAACTGCTGTAGCGGCCAGTGAGCAACCATTTGCGTCGGTAACTGTTGCCGTAATATCAGCATCGGCAAGCAGTGCTACATTAATGGAAGCAGATCCCCCGTCCGCTATCCCTGTAAATACGGAAGGCGGATTGGCGCTGGTTGTGGTACTACCCGGCGCTGACCAAACTTCATCGCCTGCATCGTTTATGTAATCAGAGATTAATGCACGGTTAATGCTGAATGTAATGGTGTAAGGAGCGGCGCCACCTGTAGCGGTTGCCGTTATGGTTGAGGTCTGATCGCCCGGCGCACCAAAGTAAAGATGCGGGTTGCTGCTAGTGACCGTAATGGCAGGAAGAACATCTAAGGTTAAAGCCACACCCGGAGATGTCACACTTTCTGTACCACTTGAAACAACAGCCTGATACCAGGTGGTGGCAGTGAGATTGGATGCGGTATAAGTGGCTGCATTTGCTCCCTCAATATTATTAAATGTTACATTGTCTGTTGATGACTGCCACTGGATATTTCCGGCGTAACCGGTCAGGGTAAGTGTAGTGCTGTTTGAACCGGGACATACAATTCCTGCACCGCTGATGGTGCCTGCTACGGGAACCGCGCTTTCATAAGCGCCCATATCTATGATGCCATCTTGTATGCGGGCAGCGCCGGTAATATCTGTATTGCCTGCCTGCACGGTGTAATTTGTGCTATTGGTCTGGGGATCGCCTGCGTTTACAGTTGCACTACCTGCAATCAGCCTCAACCCATCATCTGCAGTACCAAAAATACCGTCCGTACCGGCTGGATTGCTGCTGTTTATAAACGGATCACTGCTACCGGTTATATTACCCGTACCGATACTGGTAAAATCGCTTTGTGTATAGTTATAATTGAAGACAGGAGTACCATCACCCTGCCGGTAAATAAAATCTGGCTGATCAGCCGGTGCTGTATTATCCCAAAACACGCAGTTGGTAATTATACTATTCTGAGCAGTATAAAGGTTGAATATCCCTCCGCCGAACCTCGCTCCGTTATTATTAAAAAAAGTACAATTGGTAATCATCAAAAACGGACGTGTAGAGATATTACACATCGCGCCTCCGAAATCGGTTGCAGTATTTCCTGTGAAAGTACAATTGATAATATTAGGGGCGCAACTTTCATTGTACATTCCCCCTCCCTGGAATGCCGTATTATCCACAAAGGCACAATTGGCGATAGTAGGTGAAGAAGCATGGTTGTACATTCCTCCTCCGTTAGGGTAACCATTTCCACCTGTAATAGTGAAACCGTCCAACACTGCATCTATTCCTACTGCGATCCCACCATTTATTACTCTGCTGCCATTGCCCTTTAATATACTGGCGTTGCCTGCTGATAAATCCCTTTGACTAAGACTGCTCTCTGTTCCGGCAAATCCGCCGTAAATTTTTACTCCCGGTCTCATAATGAATTGAGAACCACTGGCGGGTTGATAGGTTCCTTTAGCAACAAACACAGTATCGCCATTGTCGGCCTTATTAATAACCGTTTGAAAATCGCCTGCCTCGCTCCAGGAAATACCTGCATCCAAAGAACCTGGTTTTACAAACCATTTTACGGGCTGATGATATTCATACGCACCCATATCAATGTTGTCACCTGAAATACGCGGATTTCCGGCAAGGTCAGTAGTAATCGCTGACAAGTCAGGCAATTGGCCAGCATTATAATAGGTATTGTTGCCCGCGTTAATGACCGGACTGCCTGCTTGTAAATGATAATCACCGCCGGTATTTAATCCCGCAGCAACGGGGCTTACAAATTTTGGATCGGCGCTGCCATCTATATTACCGTTGGTAACATCTGCTGACTCCTGCACCAGGCTATAGCCAATTATTGGTATTGAATTAACATCAGCATTATTGATTCCGCTACTATTACCGTAGATGATCGTGTTGTGGATCGTAGGAGATGAAGAATAATTTTGAATCCCGCCTCCGGAGCTGGCAGTATTTCCACTGATAGTAACATTGGTTAAAAAGGTAGTTGATTGAAAATTTTCAATTCCGCCTCCGAAGCTGGCAGCATTTCCACTAATAACTATGTTGTTTAAAACAGCAGATGAACTTAAATTAAAAATTCCACCGCCACCGGTACTGGTAGAATTCCCTTTAATTATTAGATTGCTTAAGATAGGAGATGATTGAGAATTGTAAATTCCACCACCAAGTGAATTAGACAGGACTTGTGAATTAATGCTAATACCTCCAATTCCATCTGCATTTCCACCACTTATTGTAAAGCCATTTAACTCAGCAGTACCCGCATCTCCTGCACTGATAACTACATGATACGCATTGTCGCTGTTGTCTCCAGTAGTGCCGATATCACCGCTTAATAGAGCCCTGTTTGCTAACACTGATAAATCTCTCTGGGTCAGGGTTGTTTCGGTCCCTGCAAAGCCGCCATAAATTTTTACGTCTTTTTTTAATACAAAAGCATTGTTTCTGTCATTTGCATTGGCACCACTCATGTTGTCCGCACGATATTTTGGTTTATAGGTACCCCTTGCCACCCATACCTGATCGCCGGCTACAGATGCATTGATAGCTGCCTGTAAATCGCCCGAATCATCCGTCCAGGAAGTTCCGCTACCTGCGGCGCCTGCTTTTACATAGCGGATGGTTTGTGCATTAGCGCTGCCCATAGCTGCATACAAAATGATTAGCAGTATCAGGAGCAAGCCACGAAAGGTTTTGCGTGAAGGGGGTTCTTGAATTTTAAATAATCCCTCATCAAATGTATAATCCCTCTTCTTAAAAAGAGAATAACAGTTACTGTGTAATAGTCGATTCATGATATTATTTTTATAGTGATAAAATCCTTTTTTATCTTGTTATATTTTTTTAAAAATTTATTCTGCTATTACTCCGTATATCTCATCAGAGTCATGTTCAGGGCTAAGGAATAAGCCAAGCCGCCGATGCGCAAAATATTAATGAGGGTATGTACCGCATGAGGTTTGGGATTCTGATTTTTTTGACATTGGCAATAAAAGCAAAATCCCTAAAGGCAATAGCTGTAAGGAGCATTTTTTTGTTTGCATGTTGTTTTGTTTTTTTAGTTTTTTTAATTGATTGATGGAAAACAAAGACTCTGGTATTCGAAATCCCACTATCATAGAGAAAAATTGATTACAACACCTGTTTGATTTATTCAGATAAAATTAGCATGGGTAAGATGCGACCACTTATACTTTTAGCGCAAAAGGTTGGATAAATCAAGCATTTTTGGATTGAAAGAGAATGTTTAAATCAGAAAGAGGATAGTAAACGGGGAAATAAACAGGATTTTTGTCGTACAACTACATCAAATATACTTTTCTTGTTTGTATGAAACCTTATTCTTAATTTTTATAATTCGTCCATACTACGAAATATTTGATATGGAAAATTTTTTCAAGCACTTTCTTTTGTACAAAAAGAAACTATTTTCCATTTAAACGAATTAAAAGCAGCCGGACTGAATTTTTCAAATAGCTTCTTTGTATTACCGAATGTAGCGGCAGTCATCACTTTTCACGAAAAAGGTTGGATTTTCGTGCACTTAAATTTCGTATTTGATTTAAACTTGATTAGAAAGTTTATAAAACAAAGGCTGCCTTAAAAGAGAACCTCTGTTTACTTTATTCCTGAATTATTTTACGAATACCATGGGCATAATCAGCAACATAAATATTTCCTTGGCCATCAACAGCCACTCCGGTTGGGTTATAAAATTTTGCTGAACTACCAGGGCCATCTGTAGAACCGGCCGTTCCATCTCCAGCCAATGTAGAAACTACTCCGGCTGATGTTATTTTCCGGATACGGTTATTGCCAAAATCAGCAACATAAACATTTCCTTGGCCATCAACAGCTATTCCTAAAGGAGAATTGAAACATGCAGAACTACCAGCACCATCTGCAAAACCTTGCACTCCATCTCCAGCCAAAGTAGAAACTACTCCGGCTGATGTTATTTTCCGGATACGGTTATTGTCACGATCAGCAACATAAACATTCCCTTGGCCATCAACAGCTATTCCAAAAGGAGAATAGAAGTGTGCAGAACTATCAGTACCATCCGCAAAACCTCGCACTCCATCTCCCGCCAGGGTAGAAACCGCTCCTGCCGGTGTTATTTTTCGGATACGATTATTGCCAAAATCAGCAACATAAATGTTCCCACTGGTATCAGCAGCAATTCCCATTGGGCTATTAAATTTTGCTAAACCGGTCTGGCCATCTGCAAAACCATGCCGTCCATCTCCGGCCAATGTAGAAACAACCCCTTCCGGTGTTATTTTGAATATATAACAACTGTCAGAAGCTGAAGCATAGATATTCTGATGTGTATCAGCGGTGATTCCAAAGCCTCCATAGCCGCTCATCTCTTGAGCAAAGGAAGAGACTTCTTCTTCCTGTGTTATTTTGGTAATATTGCCTATTGGTCCATAATTATAAATATTCCCTTGGTCATCGGTAGCTAGCCCATACGCAAAAAGAGTTGCACTTTCTGCTAATGTGCTAACGGTAACGGTAAGTATATAACTAAAGGAGGGGCCGGTAGTGCTTTTGTTACCCACAGTTATGCTCAACGGACCTGTTCCGGCACCTTTGGGTACCACTACAGTCAATTGGGATGGGGTGGCAGTTTGGACAACTGCGTCCTTTCCATTAAATTTTACCTGGTTTTCTGGGGCATTCGTGCTAAAGCCGGTTCCTGTTATAGTAACAATGGTTGAATAGCGACCTGAGTCAGGCGTTATTCCAGTAACCTGAAGATTAGTTTTCGCATCATTATTTTTTTTGCAAGCGCAAAAAATAGCGGCGCTTAATGTAATCAGTACGATAAATGAAGTGAAAGATTGTAGTTTCATGATTTTGTGTTATTAAAAATTTTGATTAATAAATTATTTTTTAAACCTTTAAGATTTCAGAAACCTTATAGGTTTTTCGGTGAATGATTTTATTTGAGTTGTTCATCTTTCAACGTCGGCCTGGTTTTCAAATAAGCATAAATGCTGCTGATCTCTTTGTCGTTCAGATAGCTCAGGTTGTTTTTGGCAACTCTGCTCATCAGTCCAATATCTTTTCTGTCGCCAAGCGCTGTTCCTGTACGTATCAGCCTGAAAAAATCCTTTTCCGAATAGGCCGAAGCAATAATCAAATTGGGAGAGAAACCTTCCTCTCCTTTTAAATTTGGACCGTGGCACGCAGTACAGGCAGTCATGGCGAGATACCTGCCAAAAGAAATCTGCATAGTATCCTTCGGAATGTACAACCTTGGTGAATTCGGATTGATCATGGATGCAGTTGATTGTATCTTTCCTTCAATCAGTTTCAACCGCCATGAAAAATGAAATGTACTTTTCCGTGGCAATCCGGGTGTGGTGGGCAGCGGTTGGATGGTACGCAGGTAAGCAATTATTTTCAGTATAGATTCTTCTTTCAATTGCCGGAACATGTACGACGGCATTACGAAAATGGACCGTCCGTCTTTTTTCACTCCATCGCGCAATAACCTTTCTATTTCTGCATTGGAATAGGTGGGTATAATTTGTGTCAGGTTCGGAGCCACCAGAGTTGCCAGCGGTTCGGCATCGGGAAATATCTGGCCGGTCAACCTGGCACCATGGCAATCGCTGCAATGTTCTATGTGCAATAATCTTGCTCCTTCCCTTACTGAGGCGCTATCCTCAGGAACGACTACTTGGGTAAGAGCGACATCATAAGTCTTGTCAATAATGGCGTTTGACCATATATAAATTACCGACAGCGCTGCCAATATGAGAATCATTATAGCAAGGCCGGTTCGCTTTAACAAATCTTTCCTTTTCATAATGAATATTTTTAAATGGTGTTTTTAAAATAAGGCTGCTGGCAAAACGCAATCCCTGTTCCCTGGTTAGTAAAGCTCAAACCTATAAGGTTTTGGAAATCTTATAGGTTTCTTTGATCTCTCCCCTTCGGAAACGATATGAGAGTGTGTTAGGTTTTGGCAAAAGAATAAACACTGCCGATCTCTCTGTCAAACCCTTATTTTGCAGGACCTGTTAACGATACTACTTTATGAAGCAACACCCTTTGTTGCCTTGTGCTCCATTTGTAACCTTCAAAAGCTGCGGGATCTTCTTTTTGGTATTGGGCAAACGGAGGCTCTACATCAAACATGTTGTCTCTGCCCCAATTCACAACCGAAATGTAATTGTAAGGAGCATTTGCACCCTCATGAAACATCAGGTCACCAAGCCACCAAAAAGTTGTAAAACCGCCTTTTACAGTCTTACTAATAACCGGTATCCAGTGATCTTTCATAAAGGATTGAAAAGACTGTTCTTTGTCGGGCGTTACTTTTAAATAAGTAGCCATCAAATAATTAATGGAATCTCCCACTGTTTTGCCGGCATGCTCCTCGGCGGCGAAAATATCGCGCTTCACCATTTCGCGTACTTCCTGGGTTTTGGCAAACATCCTGCTTAAAGAATCTCTGGAAGCATTTGGGAACACTTTGGAAATATCTATCCCTTCATCCGAATGAAGAAAATCACTGAAATGGGGATATACCGTCAGTACAACGTACTGATAAGGTGCATCTGACTTGTATGGAGCCACCACCTCCCAGACAGACCAACCAAGGATTTCTCCTGCTTTTTGACGAGCAAGGTGTATTTGTCGCCAGAAATTTTCTACCTGCAGGTATTCGTTGCTGTTGCCCGGTTTTACGTGCATGTATTCCAATGTTATAAATGGCTCTTCCTGTGCAACTGCATTTTGCGAAAGGAATAAGGAAGACACAAGTCCGAGTGTGATAATGATTAATAATTTTTTCATGATTTAAAATGGTTTTTGATTTTTATAGATTGATTTGATGATATTCACTACGATGCATTTTTGTAAAGCATCACATCGCCGGGATTAAGGTTCAGGTTTCATATAGAAAATCCTATTACAGCCGCCGCATATCCATGGTTTCTGTTCTGACTACTTTCCCGTTTCTGTCATAATTTTTACCCACCTGGTGCCATTTGCCGTTTTGCATGGTTACGGTATATTCAGTCTCAATTTGATCAGGCTTATCAGGATAAGTTGTAGTCACCGTAAAAGAATTCATTTTGTCAGAAGTTATGATTCCTTCTCCGGTGAAGGTTTGCCCGAAATGATTTTTCTCCACGCTCAGGTAAAAAATTTTGTTGGTATTATAGTCGGGGATAAAATACTCGTAATCGGTCGGGATTGCATTGGTCACTCCCTTATCGTTGGTGACCATAAATTTAGAGGTCTGTTCCAGTCCGTTAGGCGTTTCCCACAATACAAATTCGGCCGAATTCATTTGTCCTGGGTTGGAAGGGTCCACAGTAGGCGTTCCGTCCATCACCCATTTGCCAACAAAAGCCTTCATGGTATTCATGATGTAAGTCATATCATACCGGTCGTCATTTATCATGGTGAGGCTGAGGATTTTCCATGCCCCGTTTTGTTTGACCAATGTACGCAGTTCTGTATTGGGATTGGTTTTACCTTCTTTAAAACTTACGGTAGCCATGTTTCCATTAATATAAATATGAAAATCTGTTCTGTTGAGGATGGAGGCAAACTCCTCATTGGTACGCGGTCTCAGGTTCTGAATAATTGTTTTGTATTGAGCGGAAATAGCATTCCAGCCATTCAGTCGCCTAACACCTGCAGGGCCAATATTGAGAACACTTGCGGCGGTATCCTGTGCCCAGTTAGTGATCCAGGCATCATAATTTTTATGGAAAAAATCACTTGTTTCCTGGTTAATGACTTTCTTAATAGCTGCTTCATCCGATTTCTGAGCGCTGACCTGAGTTGTACTCATTGCGAGGCATATGGTCATAAAAAGACCGATGCCGGAAAAGATTACTTTTTTCATTTTGCTTTGATTTTTTTTGAACTATAAAAACAGAAGCGAATTTATGGGTGAGGCAAGGCGATTTGATAGGAATTTCCCGTCAAAAAATGGGAATTTTAGCGCATTTTAAGCTGAATTCAATTGCAGAAAATGAATTCAGGATTCAGGAATGACTTTTTACCACACTTTAAACTTCCTCAAACAATTGACACCCTTTTCCAAAAAGGTTATAATATTTTTTGAGAGAATAACCTGGCAAAAGAATACCATTTTTCCGCCGGAATTTCTATTTTCCAACGGTGAATGCCGATTCTTTTTTAATAGATATCCTGATTTTCGATGTGGATGAACGTCTCTTTTTGGCGGGTAATATCCACACCATCTGATGAATCGGTCTCCTCCTTTTGAAAAAGGGAAACGAAAAACAAGATCAATAACATTCCGATGGCAACTAAAAGAATTTTGTCCATGGCAATTTATTTTTAAAGTAAGTGGAACAGACAATTATTTTATTTAACCGGAATAAAATTACTCTCAGAACGGTGGTTCATGTTAGGACAAATCGTTCAAAAAATGGGAAATTTTGCGCATTTTTAGCCAATTAAGTTGTTTTTTGATGGAATAGCCGGTCGCATGTATTCCAGTAAAACAAAATCATCCCACTATCCTAAGAATTGAAAAAGAAGACTCCGTCTTTAAAAGAACCATCACGACAGGAATTATAGTCCGGGTCAATTTATAACATCCTGGAATTATTAAATATTCCATTTGGAGAATTCAAAAAAGTGGTGACATGAAAAACACTTAATGAATCCATTTTTGTAATCCGGCACCGCAAATAAAACAGGTTTAATTATTCAACTATAAAAACTATAAGAAGAATACCGTTATAAAAGTTTTCAAATGAGATAAAACATTTTTTCCCGATTGAGTAAGCGAATAAAAAGAATAATTATAGCGCAGGTGTAATTTTGCGAATCATGGAAAATGCAGAAAAGAAGCCAATCGGCCAGATAGTTGCCGAAAAATATCCCGCTTGGGAAGTTTTTGAAAATTACAAAATAGATTTTTACAACGGTGGCAAACGCACATTAGAAGAAGCTGCCAAAGAAAGTAACATCGATGTACAAACGCTTTTGAGTGAAATTGAAAATGCACACGACGTCAAATCAGAGGGAGATACAAATTTCAATTCGTGGGATTTTGGCGTCCTTTCAGAATACATTGTCAAAAACTATCACAGAAAAGCCGACAAGCAAATTCAGATTGTGAAACCCGCTCTGGAAAAAGCATGCAATGAACATGGTGAACAACATCCGGAGCTGAAAGAAATACAAAGTTTTTTCGGCCAGGTGGCAGGATGGCTGGCTATGCACCAGAAAAAAGAAGAACTCATTCTTTTTCCTTACATCCGCAAAATGGCCGATGCCAAAAAGAACAATAAAACTTTTGTAAGGCCACCTGCTACCAAATCTGTTGAAAATCCCGTGGACATGCTTATGCATGAACATACCAATCAGGCTGCGGCATTGCGAAAAATCGGAAATATGACCGGCGAATACAAAGCTCCCGGTTATGCCGATAACAGTTTAAAAGAAACATTGAATATTCTGAAAGAAATGGAAGTGGATTTGCACAAGCATATTCATCTGGAAAACAATATTCTGTTTCCCAAAGCATTGAAACTTGATAAAGAGCTGGTTTGATAATTCCCCACAGCCGAATTGGATCAGAAAACTTTTAATGCCATCTTTTTAGTGACGGACTGCAAGTGAAAAGTTTTTTTACTAAAATTTTCTTCTTTATTCTTTAACCCCATTTTGTCTGGAATGCCTTATTAATCAGGCATCTTGAACATTTGTCCAGGGAACATGTTGTTAATTTTTCATATTTGTGCATAACTAAACAGTTGTTTAAGATTAAACACCCGTTTAACTTTGCGTCCACTTTTATAAAATGGATACGAAGAAAAAAATACTTGATTGTGCATTTAATATCCTTTGCAAAAAAGGTTATGACCACACATCAGTACGTGAAATAGCCGGCAAGGCAGATGTAAATGTGGCCATGATAAATTACTATTTCGGTGGAAAGGAAAAGTTATTTGATGCTGTATTGCAAAACAGGCTTTCCGGGCTTCACGGCATTTTTACCGAAATGGTCAAAGATCAGAGTCACACCGCAATTGAAAAAATTGAAAGTGTAATTGACCTGGTTATAGACAGAAAATTTTCAAACCGGGAATTCCACTATCTCCTGCACAGCGAGCTTGCGCTCAAACGCCGCCCTGAACTAAAGGAAAAGATCAGCGAATATATTATGCTGAATATTTCTCCGGTCAAGAAAATTATCAAAGAGGGAATCAGCAGCGGAGAATTCCGAAAAGTGGACATTGAATTAACCGTCACCACCATCATCGGCACCATACACTATTTATTGGTGAGCGATACCATTTGCCAAAAGATCCTGGGTAAACCATCATCTTTCGCCCCTTTTCGGAACAAAGAGTTGAAAGAAAGAGTCAATACTCATCTGAAGGCGCTCGTAAGATCACATTTATTGAAACAAAACGTGAAGTAAGATGAACCCGAACCAGGCAAAAAATAATTGGATTTTCATCATCTCTTTTTTAATCGTATTTTTTAGTACAATTTGCAATTTTACTTTCGGGCAGTCCACAGTCAGACACCTTTCCCTGAATGATGCCATAGAATTAGGCCTGAAAAACAGCCACCGGCTTCATGCTTCTTACGACCGCATTCTACAGGCAAATGCCCAGGTGGATGATGCAAAAAACAACAGAATCCCTGATATGTCGGTAACAGGTTCTTATCTGCGACTCAACAATCCGAATATCAAAATGATGGCCGGCAATTCCGGAAGCCCGGTTGATTCCTCAACGCAATTTCCCAAAGTGCACCAGGCCATGTATGCTTTGGCAAATGTGGACTTCCCTGTATTCACCGGAGGGAAAATTAAATATGGAATCGAGTCCGCAAAATATTTGCAACAGGCGGCTTCCCTGGATGCAGCGAGCGACACACAAGCCGTTATTTTAAATACTGTGGAAGCTTATGTTAACCTCTACAAATCGTCAGCCGTTGTCGGAGTCATCAAACAAAACCTTGCACAATCTCAGCTTCGGGATTCCATTCTGATCCGGATGGAAAATAACGGATTGCTTGCAAGGAACGACAGGCTCAAAGCACAATTACAAACTTCGGACATTGAGCTTTCACTTTTGGATGCGCAAAGCAACCATAAAATCGCAATGATGAACATGGATCTGCTTCTTGGCCTCCCTGAGCAGACTCAACTAATTACGGATTCATCTGAATTCAAACTACCGCAGGATATTCAGACCATTACCGATTTGCAGCAGATTTCTTTGTCAGGAAGAAAAGATCTTCTGGCACTCCAACAGCGGCAACAGGCTGCACAAACCGGAATTAAACTTGCGCACACCAACTATGTTCCCTCAATTATCCTTACTGCCGGATATGCTGCTGCAGATATCCCAAAAGTTTTCCGTATAACCAATGCTGTTAATGTAGGAATAGGAATTAAATATAACATCAGTTCACTTTGGAAAACAAAACCAAAGATCGATGAAGCGCTTGCCCGTTACCACGAACTCAATGAAGATGAAGCACAGAAAGAAGACGACATCAAATTACAGGTCAACAAGAGTTTTGAAAACTTTTTGCTCCAACAAAAAAAGATAAACGTTTTCCAAAGCGCCGTTCAACAGGCCGAAGAAAATGCAAGGATTACAAAAAACAAATTTGATAACCAATTGCTGAATACAACCGATTTACTGGATGCAAATGTTTTGCTTTTGCAATCCGAAATCAATCTGGCGGTAGGTAAAGCAGATCTCTATCTCTCTTATACAAAAGTATTGGAGAGTGCAGGGATATTATTTAAATAAAATGGCGATGAATCAATCAGAATCAACAGAAACAGATAATATGAAAGATCAAAACCCCGATTCAATATCAGGGTCAGCCAAAAAAATACCAAGGAAAAAGAATAGGGCTTTCCCTATTATATTGATCATCCTTATTGTAGGTGGCGGATGGTTTGGCATATCAAAATTTATACAGATGCAACATCACGCAACGACCGATGATGCACAGATATCTGCTGATATTCTTCCGGTTATTCCGCGGGTATCCGGATATGTTCAAAAAGTGTATGTCGGCGACAATCAGTTTGTCCATAAAGGGGATACTTTGTTTGTCATTGATATCCGCGATCTGAAAATAAAAGTGGATGAAGCGCAGGCAGCATTGGCAACAGCAAAAGCCAATGTGGATGCAAGCCGTGCAAACTTTCAGGCCGCCCATTCAGGAATCGCAATCAGTAAGGCTGGCGTCAGCACTATTGATGCACAAATAGAAGCCGCACAAATAAAATTGACACGTGCGCAACAGGATTATGTCCGTTATGCAAATCTGATTCAGGACCATTCCATCACAGAACAGCAATTTGAAGAGATGCAGGCAGCGCGGGACCTGGCTAAACAACAACTCGCCATTTTGCAACAACAAAAATTACAGGCCGGTTCACAAACAAAATCCGTCACTTCGCAATCTTCTGCCACACAACAAACTATTGAAGTAGCGGAAGCCATGGTGAAACAGAGAGAAGTGGATTTGGAAAATGCAAAACTCAATTTGAGCTATGCTTACGTAACTGCTCCTGACAGCGGGCACGTATCCACCGTCAACATTCGTCCGGGACAACTGGTGCAGGCCGGGCAACAGGTTTTCAATTTGGTTCGTTCACATAATGTCTGGGTAGTTGCCAACTTTAAGGAAACCAAATACGGAAGAATTCTACCCGGTCAGGAAGTGATCGTGCATGTGGATGCTTTTCCAAAACATGATTTTAAAGCAGAAGTTTCATCTTTTTCTCCGGCAACCGGAGCGCGGTTTTCCTTATTACCACCGGACAATGCAACCGGAAATTTTGTGAAAGTAGTTCAGCGTATCCCTGTCAAAATAATCTTCGACGATCAGTCTGACAGTTTGCTGGCCAGGCTGAGACCGGGAATGAACGTGACTGTGGATGTCCATATAAAATAATTTGAAAAACGTAAAACAATGAACTCAAGAATTGCGCGGCCGGAAGATGCATTGGTTGAATACGGATTCAGAAGATTCATTGTAACCATTACTGCACAATTGGCGGCATTACTTGCCATTGTGGATTCCACCATTGTCAATGTCGCTATCAACGATATGAAAGGGAACCTGGGTGTTACACTTTCAGAAGTCGGCTGGGTAATTACCGCATTTGCCATAGGCAATGTAATTGTAATACCCCTTACCACCTGGCTTTCTCAACAATTTGGAAGGAGGAATTATTTCGCGGCTTCCATCATCATCTTTACCATATTTTCATTTCTGTGCGGCAACTCTCACAGCATTGCGGAGTTAATAGTTTATAGATTCATTCAGGGAATTGGAGGCGGTGCATTATTGGTAACGGCTCAAACCATTATTACCGAAAGCTACCCCATTGAAAAGAGAGGAATGTCTCAGGCCATCTATGGATTGGGAGTCATTATCGGGCCGACATTAGGGCCTCCGCTTGGCGGTTACATCGTGGATAATTTTTCATGGCCCTATATTTTTTATATCAACATCCCTGTTGGCATCATAGCCACATTGCTCACGCTCCGGTATGTGAAAAGCCCGAAATACGTAGAGAAAACAGCATCAAGAAATATCGATTTTCTCGGAATCATTCTTCTGTCCATTGCTGTCGGGTCGTTGCAATACGTTTTGGAAAAAGGGCAGGACGATGATTGGTTTAGTGATAACCTCATTGTTACATTATCTGTGGTATTTGTTTTCGGCACTCTTTTCTTTATCTGGAGAGAAATGGTTTATAAACAACCTGTAGTAGATTTAAAAGTTTTGAAAAACGGAAATTTGAGAATAGGAACTATTTTATCTTTTCTGTTGGGATTCGGGCTTTATGGATCGACATTCATCGTTCCGCTTTATACACAAAGTATTTTGGGATGGACTGCAGAAGATGCAGGCTTGCTTTTCATTCCATCGGGAATTGCCACAGGGCTAATGATGCCGGTTATTGGCTGGATCCTTCAAAAAGGTGTGAAAGAAAATTATATCGTCATCGGAGGATTAACTATATTTTTCATTTATAGTTTTTGGGGATACAAAATACTCACACCCGACACTCCTGCAGATGCTTTTTGGTGGCCGTTGATTGTGCGTGGACTTGGGCTGAGTATGCTTTTTATTCCCATTACCACGCTTGCACTTTCCACCCTGCATGGAAAAGAAATCGGAGACGGGGCTGCATTCACCGGTATGATGCGGCAACTTGGAGGATCCTTCGGTGTGGCGGCCATTGCTACTTATATCTCACATCAGAATAGCGTGCACAGGATGGATATCATAGGGCATCTCGATCCGTCAGACCCAATTGTTCAACAAAGATTATCAGCACTTCAGCATGGCTTTTTTGCCAAAGGGATGCCACCAAATGTTGCACTTCAAAGCGCTCATCAGGTGCTCGAATTCAGTGTGGACAAGCAAAGTGCGGTCATGTCTTACATGGATGTCTTTCTCTATATCGGAGTGTTGTTTCTTCTCTGTATCCCGATCATGTTGCTCGTTCGGGGACACAGGGAACAGATGATAAAACCGGTAATCAGCAAGAATTAGCAGAGCGGAAAAACTTTGATGGTTGGGAATTATTGCTATTGAGCCATCAAAAAAATAATTCATACTACGGCAAAATCCTGAAGATGAAAATCATTTTAATTCTGTTTTCTAAAACTGAGAATCCCTTTCCTTATTTTTACCAAAAAAGAATCCATGAAATTCAAAACACGCCATTGCTTCTTATTAATTGTTTTCGTTTTCACTTCCCTTTTTTCTTTTTCTCAATTCAGGCCAAAAGACATTTACTGGACTCCTGATGGGAACGGATACATGATTATCGAGAATGGCAATATCGTTCGCCATGATTTGTCAACCGGAAACGAAACCACACTTGTCAGTTCTCAGGAACTCATTCCGCAGGGAAAACAAACACCGCTCTCATTTAATATTTATAGTTTTTCACCGGGTAATAAGAGACTGCTCATTTTCACCAACACAGCAAAAGTGTGGCGTTACAAAACCCGCGGAGACTATTGGGTTTATGATGCCACAACAAAAACATTAACTCAACTTGGTAAAAGTCTCCCTTCACAATCATTGATGTTTGCCAAGATATCTCCGGATGGCGCCAAAGCAGCCTATGTCAGCGGGCACAATATTTATGTAGAAAACCTGACTACCCATAAAATTACTGCTCTGACAACCAATGGTACACGAAAATTTATCAATGGTACTTTTGATTGGGTATATGAAGAAGAATTCGGTTGCCGTGATGGTTTCCGCTGGAGCCCTGACAGTAAAAAAATTGCATTCTGGCAGGTTGACGCTACCAAAATCCGCGATTATTATATGTTGAATACAACAGACTCGGTTTACAGCAGAATCATACCGGTGGAATATCCCAAAGTAGGTGAACCTCCTTCTCCGGTAAGAATCGGAGTCATCACAGTGGCCACTGATAAGGTACAGTGGATGAAGGTGCCCGGTGATCCGCAACAACACTACATTCCAAGAATGGAATGGGCGGATAACAGCATTCAGCTTGTATTGCAACAACTCAACAGAAAACAAAATGAAAGTAAACTCTTCTTTTGCGATGTGAATACCGGCGACGCCAAAAATTTTTATACAGAGACAGACAAAGCATTTATCGATATCAAATCGAGATGGAATGATGACGATCCAACGGGTTGGGATTGGTTCAAGAGTGGAAAAGATTTTTTGTGGGTAAGTGAAAAAGATGGCTGGCGCCACATTTACCGCATTGACCGAACCGGAAAAGAAACCCTCATCACCAATGGCAATTATGACATCGACAATATCAAATGCATTGATGAGAAAAATAATTATGTGTATTTCGTGGCAAGCCCTGACAATGCTACACAACTCTATCTTTTCAGAACGAAGCTCGATGGCCAAGGAACTCTTGAAAAATTATCTCCGGCTAATGAAACCGGCACCCACGATTACAACATTTCGCCGTTTGCAAAATATGCCATGCATGAATTCTCAAGCCATGATATATTCCCAAGTGGTGAATGGATTTCACTTCCCGATCACAAACCACTTGACCCCGCCAAAAGCATCGCAAACAATATGCGTGTTGACACCAGGAATAAAGACAGAATAAAATTTTTTAAAGTAACTACAGATGACGGCATCTCACTTGATGCATGGATGGTAATGCCGGCAAACTTTGACAGCACCAAAAAATATCCTTCTGTTTTTTATGTGTATGGTGAACCTGCTGCCAGTACGGTAACTGATCGATATGGCGCGCAAAGAAATTTTCTCTACAACGGAGACATGAGCCAGGACGGATACTTTCAATTTTCCGTCGACAATCGCGGGACTCCTTCTTTGCGCGGAGCCGAATGGAGAAAATCTATCTACAAACAATTGGGAAGATTAAACATACGGGATCTCGGACTGGCAGCGAAAAAGATTCTGGATCATCCGTGGTTCGATAGAGACCGCGTAGCAGTATGGGGATGGAGCGGAGGAGGATCGTCGACAATGAATTTATTATTCCAGTTTCCCGAAATATTTAAAACAGGAATTGCGATTGCTGCCGTTACCAATTTGCTTTATTACGATAATATTTACGAAGAAAGATACATGGGGCTGCCCCAGGAGAATATGGATGATTATGTGTTAGGGTCTCCCATTCATTATGCGAAAAACCTTCAGGGAAACCTGTTGTTTGTACATGGTACCGGAGATGACAATGTACAATATGACAATGCGGAGAAAATGCTGAATGAATTGATCAAATATCACAAACAATTTCGCTTTATGCCTTATCCCAACAGGACTCACAGCCTTTCTGAAGGAGAAGGCACCTTCCAGCACCTGATGACGCTTTATACAGATTATCTGAGAGAATTTTGCCCTCCGGGAGCAAAATAGCAGAACAGGTTAAATACCTTTTCGGGATAAACTTTTTAAATGCAAGCCTGACCTCTTGCATTTTTTATGCATTATGAATAAATGCCACCAACTAAATTTTTAATTTAAAATCATTCGTAAATATTGCTCAGCACATGAAATAGGGATTTCTCTTTCACTCCGAATGGCAATCTGACATTCATTACTTCTGCTACTTTATCAAATGCCTGCGAGATGCGGTCGTCATCACTGTTTGAGAAAATAACAATCAACAATTTTTTAGAAGGGTTGTGATATACCATATTGTGAAAGCCGGTACTTTCTCCTGAATGAAAATCAGCACGGGATCTATCTTCTTCATGTGTCGTAAACCAGCCGAAACCATAATCCAACATTGAATTAATACGGATGTGAGGCAACAACGGACTATGTGCAGAATCAAATTTTATCAATTGCTGATGCCACAAACCCTCCATCCATTTTTCATAATCATTTAAAGAAGTATAAACACAGCCGTCGCCCATGGTGGCGCTTGTAATGCTTTGATCGGCAAATTTCCATTGTCCGTTACCATTATGATATCCAAAAGCTCTGCCGGAAATCTCTTTATTTTTTTGCAACATCATTGAATGAGACATCTTCAATGGTTCAAATATTTTCGTTGCAATAAAATCCTGATAGCGTATCCCCGAAACTTTTTCTACAATATTGGCCAGCATGCAAAATCCGGTATTGCTATAACGGAATCGGGTTCCCGGTTTGAAATAAAGACTATCCGAATGTCTTATCAAATCCAATACATCATGATCAGAAACCTGCGTTTTACGGTTTTGGGGAATTAAGTCTTCATAATCTTCCAAACCCGAACTATGTGTAAGTAAATTCCAAATAGTTATTTCTTTTGCAAATTCCGGCAGGCCTGTAAGATATTTTGTAATCGGGTCCTGCGGTTTTAATTTTCCTTCTTTCCACAAAGTAAGAATGCACATCGCCCTAAATTGTTTACTCACCGAAGCCATCCTGAAATTGGTAGCTGGTGTAATTGTTCTTTTCTCATTCAAATCCGCCAACCCAAATCCTTCCCTAAAAATTGCCTTCCCATTTTGCACAACCAGTAACGCTGCTCCGGGTTGATCTGACGGATAGATTCCGGCCATGATCTTTTGCAATTGCTGATTCAAATTCTGTGATTGAGTCAAAGTTTGAACACCAAATAACAGAGAAATAAACAGAACGAAATATTTCATTTTAAAAATTATCTTAATTGTTTAGGCGGTTAGACGTTCAGACGGGTGTCAGCCGTGCTGGATTCAAAGTTCCGGGTTCAAAGTTCTGGGTTCAAGATTCCGGGTCTTGAGTTTTATAAAACTTGGAACTTAAAACCTGGAACACTCAACTCCCAATCCTCAACAACAGACGAACTTCGTAACTCAAATCTTTATATAAATCTTCTTCTTATCCATCCAGTACACAATCAGCCACATCACAAAAATCCAAATCAAAGCATACAACAAGGACCCGTTTTTCAGATTGTCCGGGAAAACCGGTTTACAAATATGTTCATAGAACCAGTGTAACGGTGTACTGTAAACGATTTTTCCCATTGCATCCATCCCATCGGGGATCCGGATCAGACCTGTAAACCTTGGAATGAATCCCGAAAGGACAAAAATGAAAAGCGGATTTTTACCAAATACATTGAAAAATTTATCCAACCAGGTCTTTCTTCCTTTCAGTTCAATCACATAAATCATCAGGGCAATAATAATCATAGCCATCCCTGTTGTACACACAACAAAACTGCTCGTCCATATTTTTTTATTAACCGGAAAAGTAAAATTCCACACGTACCCTGCCACTAATAAAATAGTTCCCGCTACAAAAAGGCCATTAACCATTTCAGCGGTCTTGCCTTTTCTGATAATGTAATCACCGCACAAATATCCAAATATAACCTGCGTCACAGGAGTAAACGAACTCATGAGCCCCTCGGGGTCAAAGGCCAACGCAATACCATTCCGCACTTCACCATGATACATATGCTGAGGATGAAGGATCGCTTTATCGACATTCGTTCCAAACCAACCTGAAAGGCTATAAGGATCTGCAGGATTCATGGCATAACACAGAAGCCAGTATCCGAGCAAAATAAAACAGGCGATTAAAAAAGAACCTCTTAGTTTAAAGAAATAAATAATAACCGCCGCAAGGAAATATGCAATCGCAATACGTTGTAATACGCCTAAAATCCGTACACCGTGAAGCTGTCCGTCAGCTCCAATAAAATTCCAGGAATTAAACATCAACTGATTATCCTGCCATCGCATAAACGGAATCCAATTCAAGAAAAGCCCGAGTGCAAAAATGAGAATACCGCGGCGGATAACTTTCTTCCAAAATGCAGAATGCCCCGAAGCCTGCAAACGTGGCATTACAAATGCAAAAGCATTTCCGACTGCAAACAGGAAAAAAGGAAATACCAGATCCGTGGGAGTAAGCCCATGCCACTCTGCATGTTCAAGCGGAGAATAAATATTTGCCCACGATCCGGGATTATTAACCATGATCATCAGAGCCACAGTAGCTCCTCTGAAAACATCAAGGCTGTAAAACCTCTGTTTGGATTTTATTACGTCAATCATAAAAAAGGATTAAAAGCAGCAATCAAAGCCCGAATGTAAAAAAAATCTTTACCTCAATCTGTAAAATCTTATTTCTGATTTCCTGATTCATCTTCAGTAACAAGATGTGTTCCGTCGGCTGTTACCACATCGTAGCTTTCGGCTACACTCTGAAATTCTTTTTTATATTTATCCAGAGATGTTGCAACAAAAGCTTCTTTATTGTCTTTGTGAACGATATTTATAGTGCAGCCTCCAAATCCCCCTCCCATCATCCTTGCACCTATTACACCGGGATACCCTTCTGCAACCTTAACCAGAAAATCCAGTTCTGCACAACTTACTTTGAATAATTCACTCAGGCCTTCGTGCGATTTAAACATCAGCGTACCGAAATCTTTAAGTTTTCCTTTCTTCAAAAATTTGGCAGCAAGTAATGTGCGTTGAATTTCATCAACCACATAGGTACACCGCTTCCAGACATATTTTCCCATTTTATCTTCCAGTTTCTGCAGCAGTTTTGAATTATGCACATCCCTGAATGATTTGAACGGAGTATTCTCCCTGATAATTTTTAATCCTGTTTCACATTCGGTACGCCGCGTGTTATAGGCCGATGCAGCCAGTGCGTGGTGCACTTTTGTGTTGATAAGTACAATTCGGTAATCTCCCGGATTGAGCGGCAAATAAGAATGGACATGATCTTTGCAATCAAGCAGAATAACTGAACCTTCTTTGCCCAGCATATTGGCAAACTGATCCATGATTCCACAATTTACCTGAGGGAAACCATGTTCTGCCCTCTGACAAAGAAGCGCCAATTGTTTCGGGTTGTAACCCAAAGAAAAAATATCGTTCAATGCAAATGCCAAACCACCTTCAAGAGCTGCTGACGACGAAAGTCCTGCACCGGACGGCACATTGGCGCCAAACAAACAATTAAACCCTTCCAATACTTTACCATCTTTCTGAAACTCATTGATCACACTCAGCACATAATTTTTCCAGCCTTCATCCGGGGCTACAGAGGTCAGGGATACTTTACATTCTTCCTGATAATCTCTCGAAAAAATACTGACATCTTTTTTCCCGTTGGGAGATACTGCGAAATACATTCCTTTATTGATTGCACAAGGCATCACATATCCGTCATTGTAATCAATATGTTCTCCGATCAGATTGATTCTTCCCGGTGAAAAATAAATCCCTGGCTCTGATTTGTATCTTTTAATAAATGCCTCTTTTATTTTTTGAGCAAGCGGGTTCATAGTTTTAGTTTAAGAAAGATATTTGATATGCAGTCTCAAATGAAACACTTTGCCCATCGTTTAATGTTGTAAAACCATATCCGAGATTGAATGCGTTTGGTGGGCCGCTCAGGTTTTCAATTGCGATAGAATTGCGATGTGAAGGTGTATAAATCTGGAGATAAGGATAAGAAGGCTCCGGAAATAAACACACTTCAAATCTACTTTCTCTGTTTCTCAAAACACACATGGGTTGCGTTCCATTTTCATCCAGCACAAAACAATTGTCCAGATGAATACTTCCGATACGCGAGAAATGATCAAAGCTATCATCTCTCACTTTTGCCCCGGTGGGCATCAGTTGATCGTCAAAAATAAGTTTGCTTTCGGAATGGAATTGCAATTCAAGGTCATCCACTTTTTTCCCGAGAGTAAAATAAGGATGCCATCCGTCCTGCACGGGCATTGCTTTTCCGGAATGATTAACGTATTCTGTTTTGAGACGGAGACGATTGCCTGTTTTAAGTTCATAGGTAATTATGCAATCAAATCTGAATGGGTAGCCCGGATATTCATTGTCGTAATGGTAAGAAAGGACAGCCACGGCATGTTGATCATCTGCATTTGTATTTTCTACATTAAACGGTTTTTTATACAACAAACCGTGAAGCGCGTGCCTGTCAGGATTTGTCTGAATGGTATATTTTTCTCCTTCAAAAGAATAAGTACTGTCACGCAACCGGCAAACAAACGGCGCCAGTTTACAACTCTTGTATCCCAGCGGCTCCACTTCTTCTTTAAATTGTTTTTCTGATTCATAATGATCAATCACCTGTACATTTTTGTCATTCGTCTTTACGCCAAATGCATGAAGTGATGCACCACAGGAAGGAATCAATTCACAATAACAGCCTCCGGAACCATCCTTTAAAATAAGCTTGTCAAATCCGTTTTCTCTGACACTCTGTACGCTAAACATCAGGTAAGTGTTTACTCAAACTTAGTTATTTCATGCGCAAGGTACGCAGGTTAACTTTATCTGCTCAAATAAGATATTTTTCATTGGAATCCATTTGTCAAAAAACCCGGATTGATACTTGAATAACTAAGTTTTTCAATCCCTTGTCTTTAAATTTGAGAAATGAATTATCTGGCTCATGCGGTATTGTCATTCGGGAATCCCGGAATTCTCACCGGCAACATGATAAGTGATTTTGTAAAGGGAAGAAAAAAATACAAATATCCCCTCGAAATCATGCATGGGATCCAACTGCACAGGCTGATTGATAATTTTACCGACCACCACCCCGCTACCAAAAAAGCAGAATCTTTTTTCAGGGCAGATTACCGGTTATATTCAGGCCCTATTATTGATATCGTTTATGATCATTTTTTGGCAAATGATAAAAATGAATTTAAAACCGCTTTGGAATTGAAAAAATTTGCAGACGAAACTTATCAATCCCTCGAAAAATCCCGTCATCTCTTTCCACATGTTTTTGCTTCTATGTTTCCTTTTATGAAAAATCAGGATTGGTTATATCATTACCACATGGTTACAGGAATTCAAAAAAGTCTGCACGGTCTTTATCATCGCGCTTTGTATATGAATCCTCCCGAAAAAGCCTACCATATTTTTCTTCACCGATACACCGAATTACAATCCTGTTATGAAGAATTTTTTCCGCAGGTAAAACAGTACGCACTGGAAGTTTTAAACAACTTCAATGCACATTAAAAGCCTCTATATTTGCATATTTGGAAGAATTATGAAAAGTATTGTGTTTATTCTTTTGCTAATCTCTGCCCCCGGAGTCTATGCTCAGCCTGAAAAGCCGCCCTCTCTCGATCAGTCACCTCTCGATATCAGTTATTATCCTGCCAATTATGGAATTTTGAAAATCTCAGGCAAAGCGCCGGCAATGCCTGTCATGAGAGTTATTTACAGCAGGCCGCATGTAAATGGCAGGATTATTTTTGGAGGATTGGTTGAATATGGCGAAATATGGAGACTGGGTGCCAATGAGGCAACAGAAATAGAATTTTTCAGAGATGCAAAAATTCACAATAAAATTGTCAAAAAAGGGAGATACACCATGTACGCCATCCCCTATCCCGGCAAATGGACTTTGATCATCAACCGGGAAACGGATACATGGGGAGCATTCAAATATAACCGGACAAAAGATGTTTTACGTACAAACATACCCGTTATTCAGAATGACGCGACAGAAGACATGACTATTTATTTTACCAAAGCAAACTATGGGGCTACCATGAAAATCTTGTGGGAAAATGCAGAAGTGAATGTTCCAATAAATTTTTAAACTATTTAAATTCAGAATCGTGAAACAGGGTACCAAATTCATTCATGCAGGCACATCGCCTGATCCGAGTACAGGAGCTATTATGACTCCTATTTACCAAACCTCCACTTTTGTTCAGGACAGTCCCGGGCATCACAAGGGTTATGAGTATGCACGTACGCAAAACCCAACCCGGCACGCATTGCAAGATGCACTGGCAGCAGCCGAAAACGGAAAATATGGTTTGTGTTTTGCCAGCGGATTGGCCGCTATTGATGCCGTTATCAAATTGCTCTCTTCGGGAGATGAAGTGGTTGCAGCTAACGATATGTATGGAGGAACCTATCGTTTGTTTACAAAAGTTTTCGAACGGTATGGCATCAAATTCAAGTTTGTGGATATGTCGGATGCAGCCAACATAGAAAAAGAAATTACAGCAAATACAAAATTGGTTTGGACAGAAACACCAACCAATCCGATGATGTCCATCATCGACATTGAAGCCGTGGCTTCCATCTGCCATAAGAAAAATATATTGATGGCAGTTGACAATACATTTGCTTCACCCTACCTTCAGAACCCGCTGGATCTCGGCGCTGACATGGCTGTCCATTCTGCAACCAAATATATTGGCGGGCACAGCGATGTGGTACATGGGTGTATCATTGTAAAAGACGATGTATTACATGAAAAACTTGCATTCATACAAAACAGTTGTGGCGCTGTACCGGGCCCGCAGGATTGTTTTCTCATTTTGCGTGGATTGAAAACCCTGCATGTAAGGATGCAACGCCATTGTGAAAACGGAGAAAAAATTGCGCAGTGGCTCCGCAGTAACAAAAAAGTGGACAAGGTTTATTGGTGCGGATTTCCTGATCATCCCAATCATGACATCGCCAAAAAGCAAATGCGTGGTTTCGGAGGAATGATGAGTTTCACCCTGAAAGATGACAGCATCGACGCAGCCCAAAAAGTTTTGTCCCACACCAAATTATTTTCACTTGCCGAAAGTTTGGGAGGCGTGGAAAGCCTTATCGGGCACCCGGCCACAATGACCCACGCAAGCATTCCGAGAGAAGAAAGATTGAAACACGGATTGACTGATTCTTTAATCCGGCTCAGTGTGGGTATTGAAGACGCTGATGATTTAATTGCCGATTTGAAGCAAGCCATCGATGCCTGATCTTCCGAAACTGAAAAGTTTCCTCGATAAAAAAGTCAAACATTTTAATCAACCTGAATTTATCAGGGAAGATCCTATCAGTGTGCCCCATCAGTTCCGGCAGTTGCAGGATATCGAAATCGCCGGATTCTTCGCAGCCATTTTTTCCTGGGGAATCAGGAAAACAATCATTCAAAAAAGCAATTTGCTTTTGGAACGCATGGATCATTCTCCGTATGATTTTTGCCTTCATCATACAGAGAATGATTTAAAACATCTGGTTCCCTTTGTACACCGTACTTTCAACAGCGACGACCTGCTTTATTTCATTTCCTTTTTCAAAAACCATTACAGCAAACACACATCTCTTGAAGAAGCATTTTTTAATGAAAGCACACTCAGCAGTAAATCTGTAGTTGAATCAGGGCTTAATTTTTTTTACGATTACTTTTTCTCTCAGCCCTGGTTTCTGAACAGAACAAAAAAACACATCGCTGCTCCAAAGAAAAAATCATCGTGCAAAAGGCTCAACATGTTTTTAAGATGGATGGTCAGAAATAACCATACCGGAGTGGATTTTGGATTGTGGAAGAAAATAAAACCTTCACAGTTGATTTGCCCTCTCGATGTGCATGTGGCAAGGGTTGCACGTGGGCTACACCTTCTGGAAAGAAAGCAAAACGACTGGCAGGCAGCTACAGAACTTACTTTGAACCTGAAAAAACTGGATCCGCGTGATCCGGTGAAATATGATTTCGCACTATTTGGATTGGGCATCGTTGAGAAATATTAAAATTAAATTCAAATAACTTTGCGAACTTCTTACATGCTATGAATTGAATTGAATGGAGGAAATAATTCTTTTGATTTTATTGGGAGTTGGAATTGGTACAATAGGTACACTCATCGGCGCCGGCGGAGGTTTTATTCTCGTTCCCTTGCTGTTGTTGATTTATCCCGGCCTGTCACCCGAAAAAATTACTGCCATTTCGATGGCTGTGGTCGCAGCCAATGCAACCAGCGGTTCATTTGCTTACATCCGCTCAGGCAGGGTTGATTTCAAGGCAGGTGTCATTTTTGCAATCTGCACTATTCCCGGATCCATATTAGGTGTTTATACCACGCGCATTATTCCACGCGATGTATTCAACATTATTTTTGGTGTAATTCTTATTTCACTGGCCATTTTACTATTCATCAGAGGAAAAGAAAAGAAAAATGTCAGCCGTCAACCGAAATATAAAAAGGCCTGGGTGGAGCAGACCATTTACGACAAAATGGGCCATGTGTATCAATATGCATACGATCTCAGAATAGGAATTGGCATCAGTATTCTGGTAGGATATTTCAGCCCGCTGCTCGGCATCGGAGGTGGCATCATTCACGTGCCGGCACTTGTTCAGTGGCTTTATTTTCCCGTGCATATAGCCACAGCCACATCGCACTTTATCCTTGCCATTATGTCCATCGTCAGCGTAATTGTACACATGACGAATGGGGTTTATAAAGATCCCTTCATTTTAAAAATGACAATCAGTATTATCGTGGGTGTCATTCCCGGCGCCCAGTTGGGTGCATTTTTATCAGCCAAACTCAAAGGAAAAATAATTGTAAAAGCACTCGCAGTATCCCTTGCCATCGTTGGAATCAGAATTTTATTGCTGGGATAAAAGTTTATCCGGTTTTATTTTTCCAACTATCCGTTTTATGTCGCCTGACAACTTTTCAATAAAATTCAACTGAGACAAAGCAGAAAAATCTCCGCTGGTTTTTGCTGATTTTTCAGTAGTTCCGTTTCGGGTTATCTCAGGGCTTTTTAAACCGGATAATTTTTCAATACCATCCTGAAGATTGGCGATGCTCCCATCTATTCTTCTGAAATAAGCGGACGAAACCTCATTTGATTGGGGGGCTGAGCCAATCAAACTTGCAATATTGGAACTCAATACATGATTTAATACAACCAGTTCATAAATCTCATTTTGATTTTGTTGCCGTCTTTTGGGTTCACTTTGCATTCTGTGCAATGCTGCGGAAAGATTGGCTGTCGAAACAAAAACATCTTTCCTGACTAATTTATATTCCACCCTGTTGAGTTGCATTTGCTGAAAATACATCCTGAGTTGTTTGAGATAATTCAGGTTGGCCTGCAATACTTTCAGCAAGGTGGTTTTGATATTTTTTGATTCCCAGTCCGGAAAAAGAAAATGCATTGCAATCCACGAAAGCAGGCATGCGATGATGGTATCTATCAGTCGTTCACCGGCAATATCCAAAACATCTAATTTCAAAAAATGAAAAAGAATTAAAATATAGGGTGTCAAAAACGTAACCATGACCGCATAATTAACCCGTACAAAAGTGTAGGTACCCAACATACAAAATACCAGAATCCCGAACAGGACTTTTTCATCTTTGATAAAATACAAAAGAAGCAATCCGATGATGGCGCCGAGAAGGGTTCCGGTCAAACGGTCCATATTCTTTTTTCTTGTGAGGCTGTATGCGGGTTTCATGATAATAATGATGGTCATCAAAATCCAATAACTGTGTTCACCGGTGAAAATCATTTTAGCCAGGATATATCCTGCAAGGCACGTTATCAAAACCCGCAATGAATGGCGGAATGCAGAAGACTGCATGTTGAGGTTATTCAAAAACAAAGCGCCATTGATTTTTTGATGAGGCACAAACCGCAAATAATCTTTTCGTTTCAGATTTGTTTTTTCAACTTCTCTTCCTTCAGAAAAATATCTGCTCAGTCCGTCAATTCTCCGGCCAAGATCTCTCATGTTGATGATGATTTTGCGTAAAGTGAAATCCAGCGGAGATCCGAGAGTAGCTTCCGTTTCTTGCTTGAACCTACTCAACCGTCCCATTAAATTTATTTTTGAATTGTAGCCTGATTGCGAATGGATGGCCTGCCCTATTTCCAGAAGTTCATTTGCCAGGCCATCAATCATCACGCTGATTTTTGGAAGCACATTCAGACTGTGATATTTCTTACGCAAATCTTCATAATTGTACCAGGTAGCCATGATTTGTTCAAACAAGTCAACAGTCTCCACAAAAGTGACCAGCAGCCTGCGGCTTTCGAAAGAAGATTCTTTGTTGATGGCACGCGATTTAAACAAAAGTTCCCTTACCATATTTTGTTTGTCGCTGACAACAGATTGTTGGGAAATCAACTGGTCATAGGCGCTTTTAAAATCAACACGGACATCATAAAGTGAGGATTTGATTCTGAGATATTTTGATGTTTCAATAATGCAGTCTCCCAAAGCCCTTTGCACCGGGCGATAGGGAATGAGAAGATAAAAGGTCATTGAAATAGCCATATACCACATTCCGCCCAGGGCAATCTGAAGTGTCAGTGTCAAAACTTTCTCTGAAGAAAGCTGCACAGGCATCAGCAAAATCATGATCAGCAGGGAAGCAGTTGCGATAGACGCAGCACGGATTCCATAAATATTGAACATGGAAAAGAAGAAAGTGGCTGCGGCAATCAGAACTCCCATTGTCCAGATATAATGATTTAGAAAACCTGTGAGAAGCGCCATCAGGATTACAAAAGCCAGGCAGTAAAACATGCCGTTCCGTTTGTGGATCAAAGGCCCCGGCGCATCGCTGATACTGAGACATAAAGCGCCCAATGAAGCATTGATCCCCGACTCCAGATCTCCCAGAAATGCACCGGCAAGTGAAGGAGCGATAATGGCCAGCGTAACCCTGAGCCCATCGGCAAAATGCTGGCTGAACAGGAAAAGGCGTATTTGTTTTGTTTGCTCCATTTGGAAAAAAGAAAATATGAAATTACATATTAAGCGGCAAGCAGATTCAATTTCAGATTTTGCGTTTATCGCAATAATTTAAGGTTACCAAACTGGCGTATTGGTTAAATTTGCACTTCCAGATTATGAGTGAAAAGGTTTTAAAAGAAGTAGTCATCAAGTTTGCGGGAGACAGTGGTGATGGTATGCAATTGACAGGCAGCCAGTTTACCAACAATACCGCATTGATGGGGATAGATCTCGCTACATTCCCCGATTTTCCGGCCGAAATCAGGGCTCCCCAGGGAACCATTCCCGGTGTCAGCGGATTCCAGATCCGGTTTTCCAGCGACAGGGTTTATACTCCGGGCGATATGGCCGATGTGCTGGTTGCCATGAATGCAGCCGCATTAAAAATTAATTTAAAGACTTTAAAAAAAGGCGGGCGTATCATTGCCAATATCGAAGGGTTTGATACAAAAAACCTGAGACTGTCCAACTATGCTGAAAATCCACTGGAAAATAACAGTCTTTCAGAATATGATGTCATCAAAATTGATGTAACAAAAATCACCAGAGAGGCTTTAAAAGATTTTATCAGGCTCGGTGTCAAAGAAAAAGACCGCGCTAAAAATATGTTTGTCCTGGGCTTTCTGTATTGGATGTACAACAGAGATCCGGAAACAACTATTAAGTTCTTAAATGAAAAATTCAAATCGAATTCTGACATTCTTGACAGCAATATCAAAGCGCTTAAAGCAGGTTATCATTACGGAGAGACGACAGAAACTTTCAGCGAACGCTATTCTGTTTCGCGTGCGAAAATGCCGGAAGGAAAATATCGAAACATTCGCGGTAACAAAGCGCTTGCCCTTGGCCTTGTGGCTGCTTCACAAAAAAGCGGGTTGCCCATGTTCCTCGGCACCTATCCGATTACACCTGCCAGCGATATTCTTCATGAGTTAAGTGCGCTCAAAAATTTCGGAGTCAGATCATTCCAGGCCGAAGATGAAATTGCGGCCATCAGTGCGGCCATCGGCGCATCGTATGGAGGGAGCCTCGGGATTACCACTACCAGCGGCCCCGGAATGGCATTGAAAACAGAAGCCATGGGATTGGCATTCATGCTTGAACTACCTCTTGTCATTTGTGATATTCAACGCGGAGGACCTTCGACCGGACTCCCCACCAAAACAGAACAAAGCGATTTGATGCAGGCCTATTACGGGCGCAACGGAGAATGTCCGATACCAATCGTTGCCGCAAAAACCCCAAGTGATTGTTTCCAGGTTGCCTACGAAGCAGTTCGAATCGCTCTTCAACACATGACCCCCGTTATCCTGCTGAGTGATGGGTACATTGCCAACGGAGCAGAACCCTGGATGTTTCCACAAAGCAAAGATCTTCCTGAAATAAAAGTCCATTTTCAAACCACTCCCAATGATGGAGATGCTTTTCGTCCGTATGCCCGCGATGAAAGGCAAGTGCGCCCATGGGCTATTCCCGGTACACCCGGATTGGAAAACAGAATCGGCGGTTTGGAAAAAGAACATATTACAGGAAATGTGAGTTACGACCCGGACAACCATCAGTTCATGGTAAAGACACGCCAGGAGAAAGTTGATCTCATCGCCAATTACATTCCTGAACAGGATATTGACAACGGCCCATCGCATGGCAAAGTGGCTGTGCTCGGATGGGGAAGTACTTATGGAGCCATCAAAAGCGCCGTGGAGGATTTGCTGATGGAAGGGTATGAAGTTTCGCACATACACCTGCGTTATCTGCGCCCATTCCCCAAAAACCTGGGTTCATTATTAAAAGGATTTGATACTGTTTTGGTTCCTGAATTAAACAATGGACAGCTTGTAAAAATTATCCGCGATGCTTTTTTAATTAATGCGAAGGGATTGAATAAGATAAAAGGACAGCCCTTTGCAAAGAAAGAAATTGTGGATGCTGTTAAACAATTGTTTTAAAATCTTTTTTTGATTGTCCTGTACAAACTTTTTGGGATTTGACAAAAATCAAAAAACTGTACTTCGGTTTTTTAGATAGCAATGGAAATTATTTTTCTCCTGTTTCAGGAACACATATTGATATTATCTTCACAGGAGAATGATTATGAAAAATCAATCGAGTAAATTTCAGGAGGATACATTTACCATTGCTGAACTCTTTTCAGAAAAAACAAATTCCTCAGTCTTTTTTAACTCAGAATCCCGGCCCCGCTTTTCTAAATTAGTGACCCTCGCAAACAGCATAGGTTTCGATAAAAAAATAACTACCCTATTTCAAAAATCAACCGGCCTTCTGTATGAAGGTGAAAACAAACCGGGCAATGTCTGTTTTGCCAATAACAATGAGGATATGAGAGATGAATTCAAACAGGTTTTTTCAACGATGGATATTTTGTACTATGTATGTGGCATCCTTACATCAAAGGATAACGGAGGCAAATTTCTACATGTTACAGAGCAAAATCCCTTCAGAATAAGCTATCCAAAAGATGCAGAAAATTTCTGGCAAATCGTCAGCAAAGGAAAAAGTCTGGAAGAGAATTAAAAATCCTATCAACTGAAATTTGAAACTTACCTATCTGCGTTAGATGAATTATTTCATATATCCTGTAAAAATCATAATCAGCAAAATCATCCCCACGACAACACGGTACCAGCCCCAGATGCGGAACCCGTGTTTTTTCAGAGATTCTATAAAGAACCGGATAGCTATCATTGCAACCAGAAAAGAAATGATGTTTCCGGCAACCAGAATGTCCACATCCTTTCCGGTAAACCCTCCGGAATTTTTGTAAAATTTGTAAAGTTTGAGTACAGTAGCTCCAAACAAGGTGGGCACACCGAGAAAGAAAGAAAATTCAGCAGCGGCACTTCTCGTTAGTTTTTGCTGCATTCCTCCAATGATGGATGAAGCACTCCGGCTCACTCCCGGAATCATCGCCAGGCATTGCCACACTCCAATCAAAAAGGATTTTTTATAACTTACTTCCTGCTCTGAATGAACGGTAGGATTTTGAAAAAATTTATCAATAAAAATCAGGACAATTCCACCTAAAAATAAAGTTACAGCTACCGTGGTAGCGCTTTGCAACAAAGCATCAATTCTTTTTTCCAACAGCAAACCAAGAATAACGGCAGGGACAACCCCTACCAAAAGTTTTACATAAAACTGCCACCTGTTGAAATTAAAAAACTTTTTCCAGTACAAAACCACAACAGCAAGGATAGCTCCCAATTGAACGGCTATGGTATAAGTATCTGTAAAATCATTTTCAGGTACGCCGAGCAGTTTGCCGGTGATAATAATATGGCCGGTTGATGAAACCGGAAGAAATTCGGTTAATCCTTCAACTATCGCAAGGATAATAGATTGGACGAATGTCATGAAATCTGAAATGTATTATTCTGTCTTGGGTTTTCTCATAATACCAAAAATCTCCACCACCAAACCCCCGACAATTAAAATTGGAGCCAATGTGATTCTTTGAAAACTATAAATGGCTTTGTAATCATATACATTAGGGTTGCTGCTCTTTCCGCCGGCCATCAAAATAAATCCGAGGGCTATAATGATAGCTCCAATGATCATTATTTTGACATTTTCCCTTCCAAACAAAACAAGTTTGGGTCCTGTGTGAGGTTGTGGTTTATTCCCTTTTTTAACCGGTTTAATCTCGTTCTTCATAAATGAATTACAATGTTAAGTAATTATGCGAAAATCAGTATAAATCGTCCAATTTCATTTTTAAATATTTAATGGCCGACCGGTAAGTACTCAAAACTGTTATCAAAATTCCAAGAATACTGATTCCCAAAAAGATCAATAAAAGACTGCCTGTGTCGTGCAATACTTTGAGCGCCGGCACAAACTTTTCAGCCATTACAATACAGGCAATCAAAACAGCAATGGCAATGACGCTCGCAATCAGGCCATTTAACAGCGCCCTTTCATTTAATGGCCGTGTAATGAAACTTCGTGTGGCCCCCACCATCTGCATCGTTTTAATGGTAAACCGGTTGCTGTACATAGAGAGCCGGATGGTATTGTCAATAGACACTATCACAAGAATGCTGAGCAAAATGGCCACTGCAAGCAAAACCCACGTAATGGTTTTCACAAATTTGCTGACACTGGCCACCGTTCCCTGCGGGGTTTGAAATTCAGAAATGGTAGTCGGGAACTTTCCCAACAGCATTTTGCTGATCATATTCAGGCTGTCTTCATTCACATAATTTTCCTTCACATAAAAATCAATGCTTTCCGGCAAAGGATTGCTGATGGCCAACGTTTTCCAGAGGGTATCATTCTCTGCATTGTATCTTTCAATGGCTTTTTCCTTGGTTACATATTCAACATGAACAGCGTAGGGAAGCGCTTCCACGAATTTGTTAAGCGAGTCAATTTGTTGCGATGTGGCCGTTGGAAAAATATAAGCATGAAACTGGATATTCTCCTTAAAATATTTTCCTGTTTTTTGAAGATTCACAAAAATCCATCCTACCATTCCAAACAAAAACAGCACCAGGGAAACACCGATAATTGCATAAACGTATGAAGATTTGCCACGCCTTGTGGACTGTCTTTTTGATTGCCCCATTCTAAATCAAAATTCTTGAAGAGTTAAACAATTTTGCTGCTTTACATTTTTAGGGCACTTTAGTAATTTTGTGCCCAATTTGCAACAATGCTAAAGTACCACAACTTACATCAGGTAAATAAAAAAATTAATCAATAACATATTTTTCACAAAAAGAAGTGGCTACTTCGTACCCTACACAGGTTTTAATCAGATTAAAGGATGGAATACAATTTTAAAGAAATAGAAAAAAAATGGCAGGATTACTGGAATGAAAATCATATTTATCAGGTAAACAACGATTCAAAAAAGCCCCCCTTTTATGTGCTCGATATGTTTCCATATCCCAGCGGCGCAGGATTGCATGTCGGACATCCGCTCGGTTATATCGCCAGCGATATTTTTGCCCGTTACAAACGCCTGAAAGGCTTCAATGTACTGCATCCGATGGGATTCGACAGTTTTGGATTGCCCGCCGAACAATACGCCCTTGAAACCGGCCAGCATCCGGCCGTAACGACGGAAAAAAATATTTCAACTTTCAAAAGTCAGATGGAAAAAATCGGTTTTTGTTTTGACTGGAGCAGAGAAGTCAGAACGAGCGATCCGCATTTTTATAAATGGACACAATGGATTTTCCTAAAACTCTTTGATAGTTGGTACAACAAAAGAAAAGATAAAGCCGAACCCATTGCAACTTTATTGAAAGAATTAAATGATCATGGCACAAAAAATTTGCAGGACAACAGAGACCTCGACCTTTCTGCCGGTGAATGGAAATCAATGGATGAAAAACAACAACAGGATTTTCTGATGAATTTCCGTTTGGCTTATTCATCTTATGGCGATGTAAACTGGTGTGAAGCGCTGGGCACTGTGCTTGCCAATGATGAAGTGATAAATGGAGTAAGTGAACGAGGTGGATATCCGGTGGTGAAAAAGAAAATGCGTCAATGGTTTTTGAGAATTACGGCTTATGCCGACCGGCTCCTGGACGGATTGGAAAAAATCGGATTCAGCGAAGCGATGAAGGAAATGCAGCGCAACTGGATTGGACGAAGTGAAGGAGCAGAACTAAGTTTTAAGGTTAACATGCCAGCCGGTGAAGAAGAAAAAAACATTAAAGTTTATACTACCCGTCCGGATACAATTTTCGGGGTGGATTTTCTCGTTCTCGCACCTGAACATGAACTCATAGAAAAAATTACAACACCCGAACAGAAAAAAACGGTTGAAGAATATCTTAAATATGTGAAAAGCCGGAGCGACCGCGAACGCATGTCAGAAGTGAAACAGGTGACAGGTTGCTTTACCGGAGCTTACGGGATCAATCCTTTTGACGGAAGAAAAGTTCCCATCTGGACAGCCGAATATGTACTGTCTGGTTATGGTACCGGAGCCATCATGGCTGTGCCGTGCGGCGACCAGAGAGATTTTGATTTTGCCACACATTTCAATATTCCGATTACGAATATCATCGGAGATGCCTTCACAGGAAAAGAAGCCAATCCGACCAAAGAAGCCATTCTTCAGAAATCGGATTTTCTTAACGGTATGCTGATGAAAAAGGCTTTGCCGGTGGCGATTGATAAAATAGAGGAACTACACCTCGGCAAACGGAAAGTCAATTACAAAATGAGAGATGCCGGTTACAGCCGCCAGCGTTATTGGGGCGAACCTTTCCCCATCATCTGGAAAGACGGTATTGCCAAACAATTGAGTGAAAAAGATCTGCCTCTTGAATTGCCATTCGTTGAACATTACAAACCCGGCAAAGATGGGGAAGGGCCTCTGTCCAATATCACAGATTGGGTAAATACAGCAGAAGGAAAAAGAGAGACAAGCACGATGCCCGGTTATGCAGGTAGCAGTTGGTATTTTTTGCGTTATACCGATCCGCACAACGACCGGGAATTTGCCGGCAGAAAAGCCACAGATTACTGGGGACAGGTGGATTTATACATCGGGGGCACGGAACATGCAGTCGGACATCTTTTGTACAGCAGAATGTGGACAAAATTCCTGTACGATTCCGGCCTCATTTCATTTGATGAACCATATAAAAAACTCATCAACCAGGGGATGATCACGGCCAAGTCTTATTTCTTTGCTGTTGAGGATAAACTAATTGTTTCGTACGATAAGGATAAAACCAATCAGAAATTTTTCAGATTTAAATATGGCCACAAATTCGTGGACGGCACAGGAAAAATTTCAAAGAAAAAATTAGATGAACTTGTAAAATCAGGCGAAGCAGAAATTCCTTTTCCGGAAATCAAATGGCAAAGTTCAGGCGATAATTCATTTCTTCAACTGAAGGAAGAATCTGAAAAAATGTCCAAGTCAAAATTCAATGTCGACAACCCGGATGACCTGGTGGCCCAATACGGAGCCGATACATTCAGGATGTATGAAATGTTTCTTGGCCCGGTGGAACAAAGCAAACCCTGGGATACCAAGGGCATTGAAGGTGTGTACCGTTTTCTGAAAAAATTGTGGCGGCTGTTTTATGACGAGCACAAAGGCCTCATTCTGACAGATGAAAACCCCACACCGGCGGAATTGAAAGTATTGAACAAAACCATCAAAAAGATTTCGGATGATACCGAACGGTTTTCATTCAATACGGCGGTAAGCGCTTTTATGATCGGTGTCAACGAGCTGTCGGATTTGAAATGCCATAAGAAAGAAATATTGGTTCCTTTCCTCATCCTGCTCAGCCCTTATGCACCACACATTGCCGAAGAATTGTATCACCAGGCCGGAAATACAGGCTCGGTTATTGATGCGGATTATCCGGTGGCAGATGAGAAATATCTGATTGAAAACGAAAAACAATACCCCGTTTCAATCAATGGCAAAGTGAGAACAACGATGAACATTTCTCTGGATGCCGGCCAGCACGAAGTGGAAAGCCTGGTTTTGGAAAATGAGGTGATCCGGAAATGGGTGGAAGAAAAACCGGTGAAAAAAATAATTTACGTCAAAAACAGGATGATCAACATCGTCATTTAACAACAACCATAAATTCCTTAAATTACAGGGATCGATTTACACCTAAAACATAATTTATGAACAATGACACTGCACCTCTCAGTCATCTTTCGCAAACTTTGATCGGAAGTGAAATAGTAAAACTCGGTGGAGAAATAAAAGAAAAGATCAGCAAGGGAGATAAAATCTACAATTTTACCATTGGAGATTTTGATTCTTCCATCTTCCCTATTCCGCAACGCTTTGAGGACTTAATCATTGAGGCGTACAAAAACCGGAAGACCACTTACCCGCCTGCAAATGGCATTGCAGCATTGAGAGAATCTGTCACCCATTTCATTAAAAAATATGAAGGATTGAATTATTCACCCGACGAAGTGTTGATCGGTGCAGGTGGCAGACCGCTGATTTACGGCGTTTACAGAGCCATTGTTGATGAGGGCGACAAAGTCATTTATCCTGTTCCAAGCTGGAACAACAACCACTATGTCCATTTTTGCGGAGGCCGCCACCAGGTTATCGAAACCAGACCGGAAGACAACTTCATGCCAACCGCCGAAGAAATCAAACCTTACATTTCCGATGCGGTTCTGATAGCACTGTGTTCACCTTTGAATCCAACAGGAACTGTTTTCACCAAAGAAGAACTCAGCAAAATCTGCGACATGATCCTTGAAGAAAACGCACGCAGAAAAGAAAATGAAAAGAAACTGTATCTTCTGTACGACCAAATGTACTGGACACTGACCTATGGTAATACCCGCCATTACAATCCCGTTGCGCTCAATCCTGAAATGAAAGATTATACCATCTACATTGACGGCATCAGCAAGGCGCTCGCTTCCACAGGGGTAAGAGTCGGGTGGGCGCTCGGTCCACAAAAAGTGCTGAACAAAATGAGATCTATCAACAGCCACGTCGGCGCATGGAGCCCGATGGCCGAGCAACACGCCACAGCCGCTTTTTTAAAAGAAGATGACGAAATGGATGCACACCTCTCTCATTTCCGTTCGGAACTTCAGGAGAGGTTGCAAAAAATTTACAACGGTTTTCAACAATTGAAAAAAGAGGGTTACGACGTGGACACGTGCAAACCCGAAGCTGCCATTTACATGGCCATCAAGATTAATCTTACCGGCAAAAAAACATCAGATGGAAATGTCCTGCAAACGCAGCAGGATGTAACGGCCTATATTCTGAATGAAGCCAAACTGGGATTGGTGCCGTTTTATGCCTTTGGGGGATCAAAAAATTCTCCGTGGTACAGATTGAGTGTGGGCACCAGCAAAAAGGAAGATATTCCGGAGATGTTTGAAAAACTGAGGAAGGCTCTGGGAAGGCTGAAGTAGGAAGTGACATTCTAACTGATTTATAGCAGGATTAGATTTTAATTGGCAGAGATTTTCCAACCAACCCAACATTTTTGGTAGATTTGGCCATAATGAAGTCTGAAAACAGGGAAGTTTGAGAACTCATCATAAAATAATAAACGGAGACAGCAGGCAAATGATTGAATTGCCCGATAATTCTGTGCATCTGGTTGTCACCTCGCCCCCCTATTGGCAGCTCAAAGATTATGGTTCAGACAATCAAATAGGGTTCAACGATAGTTATGAAAATTATATCAATAACCTGAATCTGGTTTGGAAAGAATGTTACCGTGTTCTTCATAACGGGTGTAGATTATGTGTCAATATCGGAGATCAATTTGCCAGAGCTGTTTATTACGGGCGGTACAAAGTCATTCCCATTCGCCAGGAGATCATTAAATTTTGTGAGAATATCGGTTTTGATTACATGGGAGCTGTCATCTGGCAAAAAGTTACGACCTCTCACACAACAGGCGGTGGAGTTCAGATGGGATCCTATCCTTATCCGAGAAATGGTATCCTTAAACTCGATTATGAATTCATCCTCATTTTTAAAAAACTCGGAGACTCTCCAAAACCAACCAAAGAACAGAAAGAACTTTCCAAAATGACAGCAGAGGAATGGAATACATTTTTTGCAGGGCATTGGAGCTTTGCCGGTGCAAGACAAACAGGGCATATTGCCATGTTCCCTGAAGAACTTCCAAGGCGACTTATCAAAATGTTCGCCTTTGTTGGTGACACTATTCTTGACCCTTTTGCAGGAAGTGGTACAACTGCCCTGGCTGCAAGAAATACAGACAGAAACTCACTATGTTTTGAAATTAATCCGGAATTTATCCCGGTCATAAAGAAAAAACTGGAAGTTCATCAGAAAGATTTGAATGGAACAACCTATGAATTCACAAAACAGGAAGCCCTTACTACTGACTTCAAAAAAGAGATTCAAAAACTACCATATATTTTCAAGGATCCGCAAAGGCTTAACAACAAAGTCGATATAAAGAAACTTCAGTTCGGCTCCAGGATTGACAAAAATGGTTCTGCTCAACGGGAAGAGTTTTTCATAGTTAAAGAAATTATCAGTCCTGCAATAATCCGTCTGAATAATGATCTCATCGTAAAACTTCTTGGTATCAAAGAAGACCCATTAATCAATGGGAAGGCAAAATCATTTCTTATTGAAAAAACAAAAGGAAAAAGAGTCTTTTTGAAATATGATAATTTAAAGTACGACAAAGAAAACCACCTACTCTGCTATCTCTATTTGGAAAATAAAACCTTTATCAACGCTCATTTAATTAAAAACGGCCTGGTACAAGTAGATCGTGATATTGATTTTAAATACAAGGTCAAATTTTTAGACCTCCTCCATCGAAACAATGGCTAAAGAATGGATATTAAACAGCGCGATGAACCGGTTCCAACTGAACTTTAAAAGAAATGTGGGACCTACATCCGAATCTATAAGAAAGTGCTCTCCCAAGGATATTGATGAGTGGAGAAAATATTATTTTTCAAATGTAAAATCAGAGGAACACCTTATTGAACTTGGCAAAAAGCTTTACATTAAAATCACCGAAGTAATACAATCTGAAGTTTCTGAAGTAACCGAACAAGATTGCATTAACTATATGATAAATCTTGTTATTGACAGGACATACGATGGCTACGTCACCGAAATCCAAACTGTTTATGGACAACTTCAAAATCTGCTGAACGTAAAGATTGAACCAGCGCCTGATGAATGGGACAGATTATTTAATGTTGACTTTTTCATTAAAGTTTCAGAAAGATTTATCGGGATTCAAATCAAACCCATTTCGTTTGGTAACAGCTCTCAATTACCTGAAGTTTTCAAAGAAAAAGAAATACAGGAAGAAACACACAAACAATTTACAGAACAGTTTGGGGGTAAAGTCTTTTATATATTTTCAATAAAAAACGGTGATAAGAAAGCAATTTATAACATGGAAGTGGTTGAGGAGATAGCCGATGAAATAAAGCGGTTGGAAAATAGATGAAGGTTATCATTTGTAATTGCACAGAACCCGATAATTTCAGGAAGAGTTATTGGCGGGATAGATAAAGAAAAAACATCCTCTTAAAACAATTTCATCATTCCCCTTCCGGTGATTCATAAAAAAGAAATTCCTTATCCGCAATCCTTAAATCTTTCCAATGATCAGATTTTATCCTAAATCCATACATGCTGCAAGTCTTCATAATGATGATAGATTTGCGATCGAATTGATTTATAAATTCAGTAATGCCGGGATTGTGGGAAAATAAAAGTGCAGTGTGCAATGAATTGTCAATGGATTCAATGGCTCCGTAAAAATCAGAGATATGAGGTTGATACAAACGGTCAATTATCTTTAAATTTTTTTTATCCAACCCGAATCGTTTAAAAAAATATTCTGCTGTTTCAACAGCCCTGGTTGCCGGACTGGAAAGGAAAACATCAGGAACGATCCCCAAATGAGCAAGTCTTTCAGCCATGAATGAAGCCTGAGTTTTTCCTGTTTCATCAAGCACCCTTTCCATATCTTTCTGGTATATGTGACCCCACCCACTTTTGGCATGCCGGATTAAAACAAGTGTTTTCATAGCTGATCAGAATTTTTAATAACTCCTTTCGTTTTTTCCCTGCATGTAATTCATGAATGCCTGATTGACCACCCTGTTTCCTCCGGGTGTCGGATAATCACCTGTAAAATACCAGTCCCCTGTGTTGGTAGGACAACATTTATGAAGCCCCTCTACGGTTTGATAAATTACTTCAACCGGTATTTCAAAATTTTCCGGTGTAACGAGTTTTGCAATCTCAAGTGATATTTCATCCGCGGTAAATGGCTTGTAAATTTCCTTTACCAGGTTGACGGTATGTAATTTATTATTGCGTTGCAACTCCTTGCAACAATCAAAAACAGAATTCATCAGGCAGGTTTTACCCGATTCTTTCAACAGTGCTTCGGCTGCCCTGAAAGCAACAAATTCTTTCATCCGGCTCATATCAATTCCGTAACAATCCGGGTAACGGATTTGCGGGGCCGATGAAACCACAATGATTCTCTTCGGTTGCAAACGTCCGAGCATCCTGATGATGCTTTCCCGCAACGTTGTGCCCCGGACAATTGAATCATCAATAACCACCAATGTATCCACACCTTTTCTTACTGTGCCGTAGGTAATATCATATACATGTTGCACCATCTCATTGCGGCTTTTATCTTCCGTAATGAATGTTCGCAACTTCACATCTTTGATGGCAATCTTTTCAATCCGGATCCTGCGGTTGACCAGTTCAGCCAGTTTTTCTTCATCATAATCTTTGCCCCAGCTCATGATGCGTTTGATCTTGATCTGGTTCAGGTAATCTTCAGCACCCTGCACCATTCCGTAAAACGCTGTTTCAGCCGTATTCGGAATGAAAGAGAAAATAGTGTCCTTCAGGTTATAGTCAACTGCTTTCAAAACCTTTTCGCTGAGCGAATGGCCAAGGGCTTTCCTTTCATTATATATCTTTTCATCACTGCCCCTTGAAAAATAAATCCTTTCAAAGCTGCAAGCTTTCCTTTCGAGAGGTTTAATAATTTCTTCTACGGAAAATGAACCGTCATTTTGAGTGATCAACGCATTGCCCGGCATCAGTTCCTTCACATGGTTTTCACCCACATTAAAAACGGTACGAATGGCAGGCCGTTCACTGGCAGCTACGATAAACTCATCATCTGAATAATAATAAGCAGGGCGGATTCCGTGCGGGTCTCTTACCACAAATCCGCACCCGTTGCCTACCAATCCTCCAAATGTATAACCGCCATCAAAATAAGCCACAGCGCTGCGCAACACCTTTGCCATGTCCACACATTCCGGATTGGCTTCATCTGCCAACACCAAAAAATGATAAATCACATCGAGCATTGCAGCCAGATCGCTCTCGCCTGCTGTTGATGACCGCGGACTATTTACGAGTGCAAAAAGTTCATCTTTATTTACCAGGTTAAAATTCCCTGCCAGAGCAAGGTTCCTGACGGGCTTTGTATGGCACTTGATATAGGGATGGCAAAGTTCTTCAGCGTTCCTTCCCTGGGTGCCATATCTGAGATGTCCAAGCATCAGTTCGCCAAGTGCATCAATGTGCCCTTTCATGTGTTCCGGGTGATCCCCGATATCTGCATGGTATCTTTTTACTTCCGCAATCTGTGATGAAACCTTTGAAAAAATATCAGCAATGGCCTGGTTGTCGATGCTCCTGAGCCTGTACAAAAACGGGCTGCCCTCGGGCATATTTAACTTTACCGTTGCTATCCCCGCTCCGTCCTGCCCGCGGTTGTGCTGTTTTTCCATCAGAAGGTACAGCTTGTTTAATCCGTACAGGACATTGCCATACTTTTCATGATAATATCTGAGAGGTTTGCGCAGCCTGATAAACGCAAGACCGCACTCATGTTTTATTGGATCGCTCATGTATTAAAAAGAGAATGCAAAATTAGTGCAATTTGTCCGAGGCAACGATTAAACAGATGTTGGGATAAGATTAAATTATCAACATTTTTCCCGGGTATCTGCAAAAATGCTCCTAAAAAAACAGACTTATTATCATTATCTATGTCATTCCGGTCGAAAACGATAAATAAAAAAAGTTTTTTTATGTCAGGCTTTGAAGCAAAAACAGCGGGATGATAAATTATCCCAAATTTGCAGTTGGCTGCAAAACGACTAAGAAAGCCTAATGCTCAAATAAATCGTTTTCGCAAAGGCTTTTCTAAGCCGGGGTTACCGGGATGCTTCCCCTCAACCCCTTACGCACTTTGCAGTAGCTTTTGAGGCTACTGCAAAATCCCGGTTTAATATTATTCCGGTAGCTTTTTCAGAGGTGTTCATCCATTATGAAAAAAGGCTGTTACATCCGCTATAACAACCTTTTTCTTTTGAGAATATTTTTGTAAAATTGAAATCATTCTTTAGCTACCGTTGCCAGCCACTGGCGAATGTCGGGACATGACTGATACTCGGGAGCTACTTTGATGTAAAACGTAGGGACTTTATCCGCAAACCACTTGTCAAGTGCATCTTGTTTCTTTTCATCCAATGCTGCTGCAGAGATTTTATCATAGTCATCTTTCAGGTTCTCTCTGTGAGGTTGGGTTTTAGATATCAGGTAAATAATGCGTACACCGATTTTGCCACGATCGTCTGTAAACTGGACTGGCTGGCTGTATTGCCCAACTTTCAGGCTGTCGAGCATCATGACAATACCTTTATCCAACTGATCAATTGTGAGATCAGAAGAGTTTGTCTGAGGGTTTGTAATCAGTCCGCCGGTAAATTTGTTGTTTTCATCTTCGCTGTATTTGGCAACTGCTTCACCAAAAGTCAACCTGCCATCCACCAGTTGTTTCCTTACAGAATCCAGTTTTTGAATGGTTTCATTGATTTCAATTGAACTGACCTGCGGTATTTTAAGGATGTGCCTTACCGTGGCATCATCCCCTCTTTTGCTCACCATCTGGATAATATGATATCCGAACCTGGATTTAAACACATTGGATATTTGTCCATCCTTCAATGCAAATGCCTTGGCAAGAAAAATCGGATCAATATTTTTATCGTTACGGTTGATATCGAGAAGCCCGCCATTATTTTTCGTACCGGGATCGTCGCTGTAAATAGAAGCCAGTGTCTCAAATTTCTGGGTTCCGTCTTCCACCTGCTTCTTGTATTGCTTTAACTGATCTATCTCATAAGTTTCCACATCACGGCTGGGTTTCGGATAAATTACGACTTGCCCCACATTCAACTCAGACTCATAAAACTGAAGGCTGTCTTTTGGAATCTTATTATAGAATGCTTCTACTTCTTCCGGTGTGATCCTGATGCTGCCGACAATCTTGTCTCTTTCTCCCTCGGCAAGTCTTCTTTCTTTAAACATGGGCCTGCTTTCTTCCTTAATCTGAAAGACCGTTTTTCCTGCAATCTTTTCCAGCATTTCTTTACTGCCGTACATACTTACAAAATAGCGAATCTGATTGTCCAAATCCCCTTCCACGTCTTCATCACTTACGGGGATGGAGTCTTTTTCGGCCTGCAAAACCAGCGCCTTCATTCCCATATCCTGTTCGAGAAGCATACAGCTCAGGTTGGGAGGCAAAACCTGTCCCGGATTGCTTCTTTGCATATCAAAAATCTTATTGTCGATATCACTCTTAAGGACAATCTTGTCACCCACTGTGGCAATAATTTTATCGGCAACTACTTTTTTGATCTGGGCATTTGCCCGGGCAGCAAAAAGAACAAATATGATTGCGAATATTTTTTTCATCAGGATTTATAATGTATTGAGCAAGGTTCAAAAATACACAGCCTGTGGATTGAGGGAGTGATAATTTAAGTTAAAATGAGTTTTACAAAGAGCGTTTGACTTCCACTTCTTCAAATGATTCTACCATATCACCCACTTTGATATCGTTGAAATTTTTAATAGTAAGGCCACATTCCATTCCATTGCTTACTTCCTTCACATCATCCTTAAAGCGTTTTAAACTTGCTAATTCTGCTGTATGAATAATGATACCATCCCGTACAAGCCTGACTCTGTTGGTGCGTACTATTTTTCCATCCACCACAAGGCATCCGGCGACGGTAACTTTATCAAATTTGAAAGTATCTTTTACTTCTGCTATACCGATCATTTTTTCCTGAATCTTGGGTTCAAGCATTCCTTCCATAGCGCTCTTCACCTCATCTATGGCATCGTAAATGATGGTGTAGGTCTTGATTTCAACACCTTCCTTTTCAGCCAGCCGCGATGCCTGAATTGCGGGACGCACATTGAATCCGATGATAATGGCATCTGAGGCTGTGGCGAGCATAACGTCAGTTTCGGTAATCTGTCCGATTCCTTTATGTACGACGTTGACTACAATTTCCTCACTGCTTAATTTCTGCAAACTATCACTCAGCGCTTCTGCCGATCCATCCACATCTGCACGAAGGATAAGGTTCAATTCCTTGAAGTTACCCAGCGCAAGGCGTCTTCCGATTTCATCCAGTGTAATATGTTTCTTGGATCGAATCCCCTGCTCTCTTAAAATCTGTGCGCGTTTGTTTGCTGTTTCCTTGGCTTCTGATTCATCTTCATAAACCTTGAAAGTTTCGCCTGCCTGTGGTGCGCCATTCAAACCCAGAATCAATACCGGCGTACTTGGCGGAGCTTCTTCTACTCTCTGGTTACGCTCGTTAAACATGGCTTTAATACGTCCGTAATGCTGACCTGAAACCATAATGTCTCCCTGACGAAGTGTTCCGTTTAACACCAGTACGGTGGCAACATACCCACGTCCTTTATCCAGAGATGCTTCGATAACAGTACCTGAAGCTGCTTTTTTGGGATTTGCTTTCAGTTCCAGAAGATCGGCCTGCAGCAAAACCTTATCCAACAGTTCATTTACATTCAATCCCTTTTTGGCGCTGATTTCCTGGCTCTGGTATTGGCCGCCCCAATCTTCCACGAGCAGATTCATAGACGCCAGTTGTTCTTTAATTTTTTCAGGATTAGCGCCATCTTTATCAATTTTATTCAGCGCAAAAACCATCGGAACGTTAGCCGCCTGGGCATGTGAAATAGCTTCTTTTGTTTGTGGCATCACTGCATCGTCAGCAGCGATCACAATAACTGCAATATCCGTGACTTTGGCACCACGGGCACGCATGGCTGTGAACGCCTCGTGGCCAGGAGTATCCAAAAAGGTAATGGATCTGCCATTGGCCAGTTTTACTTCATAGGCTCCGATATGCTGTGTGATACCACCGGCTTCTCCGGCAATGACATTTGCATGGCGGATATAGTCGAGCAATGATGTTTTACCATGATCCACATGTCCCATGATGGTAACAATGGGCGGGCGCGGCACCAAATCTTCAGGGGCATCCACCTCATCAATATCTTCCATGTGGTGAGTTTCATCCACATTGAGAAATTCAACTTCGTATCCGAATTCAGAAGCCACCAATTCAATTACATCGGCTTCCAATCTTTGGTTAATTGACACCATGATTCCGAGGCTCATACATTTGCTAATAACATCAGCAAACGATACATCCATCAGATTGGCAAACTCACTGACTGATACATATTCTGTAACCCGCAGCTTCTTATCGGTATTCTCCATTGCTGCCATTCCTTCTTCCTCAGCATGTTTCTTCTTCCGGAATTTTGCTCTCTGGCTTTTCCCGCGTCCGGTTGCCCCGGCAAGTTTTGCCTGCGTTTCCTTTATCTTATTTTGAATTTCCTTTTCGTCAATTTCCGTCTGTTCAATTCTGATATGCCTTCCCTGATGGTGCGGGCGTGGCTTTTGTCCCTGGCCTGCATCGGGGCCATGTCCTGCAGGCGGCCTTCTTGCAACCTTAATACGATTCCTTTTCCTTTTTTCACCCGGGCTATGTTTAACTTCGTGAACCGGCAATTGAATTTTATCGACCACTTTGGGGCCAGAGAGTTTTGTTCTCTGGGTTTTTATCATTTCAGGCTCTGCTTTTTCAGGTATCGGCTGGGTCAGTGAGCCAATGGTTTTTTCCTTCTCCGGTTCTTTTTGGGGTTCCGGTTTCGGAGCGGGTTTCTCTTCCTTTGCAGGTTGTTTTTTACCCTTTACAACTTTTGTTTTCGGAGCTTCTTCTTTTTTACTTTTCTTTTTCGGGTGCGTGATGGAATTGAGTTCTTCAATATCAATTTTATCCACCACTTTGGGGCCTGCCAGTTCAGGAGCTTCAATGGTCACATGATCATTTTCAATAACCGGAGGTTGTTCTGCTTCAGGTTCCTTTGTTTCCGGAACCTCTTTTTTTGTTTCTGTAACAGGTGGTACTTCAACAACTTCTTCGGGAGCCGGCACTTCTGCTTTCACTTCTTCGGGAACAGGCGGAGGAGGAGTTGTTTCTTTTTTGACAATGGAAATATCCTGTTCGTCTTTTCTTTTCTTCACTTCCACCGGGGCAGATTTGGGAAGATCCACTGCCTCTGCTTTCTTCTTGGCCAATTTATCCGACTGAAATTCTTTTTGCAGAGCCGAATACATATCTTCAGAAAGCTTTGAGTTTGGTGTCAGATCGGCGGTTTCGAAACCTTTTGCCGATAGGAAATCCAATAAGGTTTCTTTACCTATATTGAATTCACGCGCTGCCGCCATTATCCTTGGTGTCATTATCTCTGCCATTAAATTCGTCTCCTCTTCCAATGTTGGAAGGATTTAAAATCTATTTTAATTTATTTCAATACTGCGCAAGGAATAACCCAGGCTGTCAAACCCAACCGTGAATTATTCTTTAGCCAGTTCTTCTTCCAGAATCTTTTTTACATCCTTAATGGTCTCAACCTCCAGATCAGTCCTGCGTTCGAGTTCTTCATCTGTAAGGACAAGTACACTCTTCGCTGTATCACACCCGATTTTCTTCAACTCGTCTATCACCCATGTCTGAATTTCATCTGCAAATTCATCCAGATCCACATCTATTTCTTCTTCAACATCTTCATTATCCCTGAATACATCAAGTTCATATTCCGTCAGTTCACTTGCCAGTTTAATGTTCACTCCCCTGCGGCCGATTGCCAAAGATACCTGATCAGGTTTCAAATAGATGTTTGCATGTTTGTTTTCCGTATCCAGGTCCATGCTGGTGATTTTGGCAGGTGTCAGCGACCGCTGAATGAGTAGCTGGATATTATTTGTCCAGTTGATGACATCAATATTTTCATTTCTCAGCTCACGTACAATCCCATGAATGCGGCTTCCTTTCATACCAACACACGCGCCTACGGGATCTATTCTGTCGTCATAACTTTCGACAGCCACCTTGGCTCTTTCTCCCGGATCGCGGACAATTTTTTTGATAACAATAAGGCCGTCAAAAATTTCAGGAACTTCTATTTCCAGAAGTTTGGCAAGGAAGGACGGATCCGTACGTGAAAGAATAATTACAACCTGGTTATTTTTTAATTCAACTTTCTTTAATACTGCCCGGATTGTTTCTCCTTTTTTAAAATAGTCAGAGGGGATTTGTTCTGATTTGGGAAGCAACATTTCATTTCCATCTTCATCGAGAAGGAGTATTTCCTTTTTCCAGACCTGATACACTTCACCTGTGATAATCTCTCCGATCCTGTCCTCATATTTTTTCATGAGGATATTTTTCTTCAGGTCATTGATACGGCTGGCCAATGTCTGCCGGCCTGCGAGAATGGCCCTTCTGCCAAATTCTTTTTGGATATCCACTTCTTCATACAGCTCTTCGCCTACCTGGTAATCCGGTTCAATTTTAATGGCGTCTTTGTATTCAATTTCTGTCAGGGTATTGTACAAGTCATCATTTTCGACAATTGTACGGCGACGGAAAATTTCGAGGTCTCCTTTCTGGTCGTTCACAATGACATCGAAATTATCGTCTGATCCATATTTTTTACGGATCAACGTTTTGAACACATCTTCCATAACCTTCATGAGCGTAGGCCTGTCAATGTTTTCGGCATCCTTAAATTCCTGAAAGGACTCGATAAGATTAATACTTGCCATAAAAATATTTTTTTTAAAATGTCACAACCACTTTCACCTGTTTAATCTGAGCAAAAGGTATTGTTATGGTTTTTACTTCTGTTTGTTTATTTTTTGTTTTAGATTCCAATTGTAAAGAGATGTCATTTTCGGTGACTGCTGTCAGCTTTCCCACCTGCCCGGTTCCTTCTGCCATTTGCACCTGCACTGTTCTGCCCACGTTTTTCAAAAATTGCCTCAGAAGTTTGAGTGGCCTGTCGATTCCGGGAGAGGATACTTCCGTTGTATAATTGGCACTCCCGAAAATTTTCTTTTCTTCAATCCACTTTACAAGCGCCTTGTTCACTGTGGCACACCGGTCAATATTAATCCCGCGATCAGCGTCCAGTAGTATTGTCACTTTATTTTTCCCGGTTGTCACTTGTACATCCACCAGAAAGGCATCCGGCCATTGCGCAATAAACGCCTCTGTAAACTCCTGAATCCTGCCTGAAATTTCATTTTGTATCATCGGGAAAAAACATCAACGTTTAGAACAGAAGAAGGGAACGATGCCGTTCCCTTCCTCTAATCTGTTACGCCTGCAAATATAAGATTGTAAAGGATTACAACCCAAAAAATATTTTTATCCGTATCAGATGATTAACAAATTTTTCATCACGTTTAAATGGTGTTTGTATGCCGTTTAAAATGGTTTTAACTAAATTTGATTGTCATGAATATCTTCAAACTGTTAGGCCAGATACTTTTATTCTACATTCTCTACAGGCTAATCATGAACTTTATTGTGCCTGCTTACCGGGGTGTCAAAAGATTCAACCGGCAGTTTAAGCAGATGCAACAAAATATGCAACAGAATTTTGAACAGCAGCAACGCCAGGCACAACAAAAGAGCACACCTTCACAACCTGCTGAAAAAAGTACATCAATTGAAGAAGGTGAATATATCGAATTCGAAGAGATCAAAAACAATAATTAGATTCATACTACTTCACAATATCCAACAGTCCTAAATCTTCGATTGATTTACCTTTCTCAAGCAGGACAGAATCGATCCCGACGGATTCAGCGCCTTCCACATTCTGGACAGAATCATCAATAAATAAGGTATCTCCGGGATGGATAGACGCCTGGTTTAATACCCATTGATAGATATCGGAGTCGGGTTTGCGTTTGCCCGTATTAAAACTGTAAAACGCATGTTGAAAATGATTTTCAAACGGCATCTTTCTGGGTTTGGAATAATAAATCTTGTCGATTTCTTCTACATGGATACGGTTTGTATTACTGAGCAAAAAAATTGTTGCTTTTGATTTTAAAGTATCGAGGTATTGCAATGAGGATTCACGAAAACCGATGAGCATGGCATTCCAGGCTTTTCTGATTTCGGATTCAGACAAATAAAGGCCAGAAAGTTTGTTGAGCTCTGAATAAAAATCAGCGGTATCAATGGTTCCGCATTCCAGCCGCTGAAAAAGATGAGAAGCGCCCTGCTGGCTATACAATTGGTCAAAATTGGAAACACCCAGTTTTTTGAAAGCTTGTTCTGTCAGGTGATAATCTACATTAAACAAAACACCTCCGAGGTCAAAAATGATATTTTTGTATTTGGACATAATGCAAAGAAAATTAATTATTTTGGGGCAAGTGAATTTCTCTATTTTTGCAGCCCTTATCGGAGAAAATTTTATCAGACAGATAAAATTTTGTGCTGGGAAAATGAAGATATTTGGATGTAAAATCCACCGGCTCATCCTCCCGATAGTTATCGGGACTATCGGGACAGTGGTCCCAGGTTCAAGTCCTGGATAAAAAACTTGAAAGATATTTTGGGCCTATAGCTCAGTCGGTTAGAGCACCTGACTCTCCCGATGACTATCGGGACAGGCGGTCCCAGGTTCAAGTCCTGGATAAAAAACTTGAAAGGTGTTTTGGATGTAAAAATCCATGGACTCATCCCGATAACTATCGGGAGGTTAGAGCACCTGACTCTCCCGATGGCTATCGGGACAGTGGTCCCAGGTTCAAGTCCTGGATAAAAAACTTGAAAGATATT